>Skinner_p2__coassemble_328_pt1 | contig 37323 bp, 35 predicted proteins | sample Skinner_p2__metabat2_high_PE_010 | metagenome-assembled genome bin Skinner_p2
TCGGTTTATTTATCAATTCGAGAATAATTCTCATCATATCTAATTAACAAAACCAAAATATTTTATACTAATATAAATATACTGAAGGATTGCTAATTTTATTCTATTATCTCATACATTTCTTTTGCATCATTTTTTAAGACATGTTCTCTTATCTCATTTATCTTAAATTTCATCTTCTTTTCCCCAAATTGAATTTCTAATAAATCTCCGATATTAACCTCTGATGAAGACTTTGCTACTTTTCCGTTTATAGTAACTATTCCCTTATCACAAGCTTCTTTTGCAACGGTTCTTCTCTTTATTATTCTTGATACTTTTAAAAATTTATCTAATCTCATAAATACGCCTCCTTTATATACAGAAAAAGTGTGGCATATACTCCCACACTTTTTCATTTTAATTATCCGTTTATTATATCTTTTAATCCTTTTCCAGCCTTGAAAACTGGAGCTTTAGAAGCTGGTATTTCTATAACTTCTTCAGGATTTCTAGGGTTTCTTCCTTGTCTAGCAGCTCTTTCTCTAGTTTCGAATGTTCCAAATCCAACTAATTGAACTTTATCTCCTTCTACTAATGCTTCTTCAACAGACTTCATGAATGCATTTAATGCAGCCTCTGCTTCCTTCTTAGTTAATTCACTTTTTTCTGCCATCTTTGATACTAATTCTGCTTTATTCACGACGGTTATACCTCCTAAAATATTTATAATATAGAATTATAATTTTATAACTATAAATTCTAGATTTTTGACAAATTTCCTTTTAATTTTTACAATTTGTTTTCCTTTGCGTTTTGCCAAAGCTCTTCCATTTGATCAAGCGTCAAATCTTCTAATTTTTTATGTAATTTAAACGCATTTTCTTCCATAAATTCAAATCTATTTATGAATTTTTGATTTGTAAGATTTAATGCCTCTTCTGAATCTATATGTAAGAACCTAGCTAAATTTACAATTGAAAACAATAAATCTCCTAGTTCTTCCTTTATGTATTTTATATTTCCTTGTTTACATTCGTCAAGTAATTCTTTATATTCTTCATTAATTTTTTCAAATACATCCTTTATATCATCCCAATCAAATCCTATAAGAGCCGCTTTATGTTGGATTTTTTCAGCTTTTATAAGTGCAGGTAAGTGATTTGGAATTCTTTTTAAACCAGAAGTTATACTAGTTTCACCTTTTTCATCTCTTTTTAATTCTTCCCAAGTTTTCTCAAATTGACTCATATCTAAATCAACATTATTGAAAATATGTGGATGCCTATTAATAAGTTTTGTACAAATTCCATTTACTACTTCCTTTAAGTCAAAATATCCTTCTTCTTTTCCTATTTGACAGTGGAATATAACCTGTAGAAGTATATCTCCAAGCTCTTCTATCATTTCATCGATATCATCATTATCAATAGCCTGACAAAGCTCATATGCCTCTTCTATAACATATTTCTTTAGAGATTCATGTGTCTGTTTTTTACCCCAATCACAGCCGTTTTCACCTCTTAAAGTATTCATTATAGTTTCTAAGTCATTTACTGTATTATACATCTTTTTAGAACTTTTTGGTATATATAAACTAGTTAAATAATTAAATAGGTTTTCACTTCTATCCAATTCATACAGGGGCACATATTTCTTACTTTCTAAATTCTTAACACCTGCGCCATTTACTATACATACTTCTTGATCATAATCATAATATTCCATAAGCTTTAATTTTATATTCGATGCTATAAACTGGTCATATATTTGAGTTATAATCATACTAGTATTTGTATCTATATATGAATTTTCTATTTCAAATGCATCTATTAATTTAAATCCATCCGCTGGGTCTACCGCTAAATAGTTAAACATAGCATCCACAAAACTCATAGAAGCTATTGTCTCAACTTCTACATTATTTTCTTTAGCCATAGATTCTATTATTCCTACTGTTTTCTCTGCTACCCTAGGATGACCTGGAACTGCATAAACCAAATCCCCTTCTTTAGCTAATTCTACAATATGCTTAGAAATTTTATAGTAAACGTCCTCAAAATTTTCTTCACTATCATAAAAATAGTCTAGAGAAGTGTATTTTATAGTTTCTTTTAGCTTATTTACAATTGGATGTTTCTCTGTTCTTAAATATATTCTACAACTAGAATGTAAGGCATCTAATGCTCCTTGGCTTATAAGAGAATATTCTCCTGGCCCAAGTCCTACGATACTTATTTTAGCCATATTGTCACTCCTCTTTTGTATTTCTTATTATAAATTTATTTTTTAAAATAAATAAAGGAAATTAGCTATTTATAAGTATTTCCTTTATTTACATATATATTCTATTTATTACTTCATAAGTTTTAGTTTTCTAAGCACTCTATAGATTTTATTTCCTTTAGGCATAGTAAGTATCTCTTCTTTTTTGATTCCACCTATACCTATTAAAACTAATCCGTACACTATTCCGCCTATAGCTATAGATATTAGAGTTGCTATTTTTCCACCAATTAATCCTGCTATAAAAGCATAACTTAATTTAACTGCTATAAACATAGTTATAACTGTTATTAATGGTTTTATAACAAATTCTTTAGCTGGGAACTTTACTCCCATAGCTTTCTTTATACAAGCAAGTTCTATTAAAACTGCTATAAGATATGCAGATACTGTACCTATTGCAGATCCTAATACATTTATTGATGGTATTGCAGTTAACGTATAACTTATAACAATTTTAAACATCATACCTATAACTAGCGCAATAACAGGTATCATTGGTTTTCCCATACCTTGAAGTATACCATTCATAGATTGTATTAATCCTAAGAATACTACACAAGGTGTAAGGAATAAAAGTATAGTTCCTACACTTGTTGGTTCTTTTGGATATAGTAATTGCATTATAGGTGTTGCAAGTGAAGCCATACCAAATGCACATGGTAAAACTATTAATAGTGTTACTTTTATAGCACTTTTTGTATCTTTTCTAGCTTTAACTTTATTTCCTAAAGCAAAAGCCTCTGATATAGCTGGAACTAAACTCATACTCATTGCAACTGTTATAACAGACGGTAAGTTTACTATAGACATTGCCATACCTGTTAATTGTCCAAATGCTTCTAGAGCTTGGTCTGGTGTAAATCCAGCAACTGTAAGTCTTTTTATAACTATTACGTTATCTATCATATTTACAAGCGGCATTACAGATGCACCTATTGTTATAGGTATTGCCACGACTAAAAGCTTTTTAAGAACAGTGAATACACTTTCATCTTTAAAATGCTTACTATTTTTTATATCTATTTTACGTTGTTTGCTTCCACCAAGATATACAAATATTAAATATAATATAGATGCAACAGCACCTATAGTAGCCCCCATAATAGCTCCTGCTGCTCCTAACTCTGGTCCATAACCTTTCATTAAGAAATATGCAAGCCCTATTCCTAGAATAACTCTAAAGAACTGCTCTGCTATTTGAGATATAGCAATCTTATTCATATCTCTTTGTCCTTGGAAGTATCCTCTGTATGAAGACATAAGTGGAACAAATATAAGTGCTGGTGATATTGCTAACATTGCACTTTTTGCACCTGGATTATTCATTAAATCATTTACTATGTAATCTGCACCAAAGAAGAATATTAAAAATGCTATTATCCCTGTCATAAACAATACTGTATATGATACTTTGAATATTTTATGAGCACCTTTATGGTCACCTATTGCATTTTTTTCTGAAACTAACTTAGCAAGTGCAGTTGGAAATCCTGCTGTAGCTAAAGTTAAAAATAGGGTATAAACTGGATATGCTGCTTGATAATAAGCCATACCCTTAGAACCAATTAAGTTACCTAATGGTATTCTAAAGAATGCCCCCATTATTTTAACTAAAATACCTGCCATTCCAAGTATAAAGGCTCCTTTTAAAAATGAGTCTTTTGCTTTAACACTACTCATAACTTTCCCTCCAAATTATTTATATAACAAGCTTTAATATATCATATATTCAATATTACATTCAACATATTACCAAAAATCCCAAAATAATATAGACGAATTTTACTTTTGTAATATTGTTATTATTATATTTTATTCCATATTTTTAAAGTAAGCCTTTTTTATTTTTCTAAATTATTATTGTGAATTAAAAATCATAAATAAACTTTAATCAATTAAGTTCAATAAAATACAAAAAAGAACCCTATAAGGGTCTTTTTTGTATTTTATTGAACTTGTTTTCCTAAGAAATTAGCCGCTATTTTAAGTATTCTTTCATCAGCTTCAGATAGCATATCTGATTCTTTTGAAACTAAAACTATAGATCCTATACAATCTCCTGATGAACTTACTATAGGCATAATTATTTGATGTGTATACTCCATAGCATCATCCTTATGTAGCGGAACTAATTTGCTATCTTTAAATGTTTTTGATTCTCTATTTTCTATTAGTTGTTCTAAATCATCACTTATGCTCTTTTCTTTATAGTCTTTTTTAGGAAGCTTAGAAACTGCTATTATTGAATCTAAGTCAGTAACTATTACTCCACATCCTAATGTTTCACCTAAAGTTTCTGCATATTCTTGTGAAAATTCATTTAATTCACCTATAGGTGAATATTTCTTTAAGATTACCTCGCCATCTTTAGCTGTAAATATTTCTAAAGGGTCTCCTTCTCTTATACGTAAAGTTTTTCTTATTTCTTTAGGAATAACAACTCTTCCAAGGTCATCTATTCTTCTAACTATTCCAGTTGCTCTCATTTTAATTATCCCTCCAGTTAGTAACTTTAACCTTATTTTTACCAGTGACAAGAAAAATATGCAAAAAAAGCTATGTATTACTATACATAGCTTTTTAAAATCTAAAAATTAACTTTCTTTATTACAGATTCATGTTTTTCTACTTTAGCTTTTTTTGATATTGTTTCTATACTTTCTATATATTTATTTTCTGTTAAAGTAGTTTTTATCTCATCTTTAACTTCATCAAATGGAAGTTGTTCATCTATTTTGTCGTAAACTTTGATTATATGATATCCATATTCTGATTCTACTAAACCTGATATTTCACCTGATTTTAAGCTAAATGCTGCTTCCTCAAATGGTTTAACCATTTGTCCTTTTGTAAAGTATCCTAAATCTCCACCATTAGCTGCAGACCCTTTATCATCAGAGTATTCTTTTGCAAGTTCTGAAAATTCTTCTCCACTTTTTGCCTTTTTAAGTACTTCTTCTGCTTTCTTTTTAGCTTCTTTTTTCTTAGCTTCAGAAAGTTCTTTACCGTTATCATCTACAGTAGATATAAGTATATGAGATGCTTTTACTTCATCTTTATAATAATCTTTCTTATGCTCTTCATAGTATTTCTTCATTTCTTCATCTGATATTTTTAAATTTTTATCAAAATTTTCTTTGTATTTTTGTATTATTAAATCTTGTTCTTGTTGTGATCTAAGATATTTATCATCTATACCCATATCTTCTAATTTCTTTTTATAATCTTTATCTGCATCTATATTTTTCTTTAATTCATCAAATGATTTATCTACTTCTTCTGCTGTAGGAACTAATTTATCTTTTCTAGCTTGTTCACAAACTGCTTCTATATCTATCATTTGATCAAGCATTATATCTTTAAATTTATCTTTATATTTAACTCCATCCTCAACTTCAGTCTCCCATATAGTACTTCCATACATTGATTCTAAAGATTCCTTGTATAAAGCCAATGTTGATTTAAATTGCTTCACTGTTATATTATTTCCATTTACTGTTGCTACAATATCATTATCATTTATTTTACTGCTACAACCCACTGCTGATATACATAGTAAAGATGATAAAATTAATGCTATTATTTTCTTCAAATTTAAACACCCTTTCTTATTTTTAGTTTGATTTTAAACTACACATATTTTCTAATAATTCTTCCAACTCATTAACTATATTATAACCTATTTTTTCCTTTGTCTTGTATCTAGTTAAAGGATTTAATAATATTTCATCTTTAATTTGTCTTACTTTTTCTATTTTTAACTTTTTACATAGTGTTTTAATATATGCTATTTTTAGTAGAGTCTCAACAGATTTAGGTATATCTGAGAATCTATCTTCTAATTCTTCTTGAACCTCATACATATCCTCTTTACTTTCTATAGATGCTATTTTTTTGTACATTTCTATCTTAATTAACTCATCAGTTATATAATTATCTGGTATATAAGCATTTACACTTAAATCTATTTCTACATCTATATCTTCTGAAACAACTTCACCTTTAACTTTCTTTATTGCTTCATTTAACATTTTTACATACAAGTCATATCCTATTACTGCCATATGACCATGTTGCTGTGAACCTAAGATATTTCCAGCACCTCTTATTTCAAGGTCCCTCATTGCTATTTTGAAGCCTGACCCAAACTCAGTAAACTCTCTTATAGCTTTTAATCTCTTTTCTGCTATTTCACTAAGAGATTTATCTTTTTCATACATTAAGTAAGCATAACCTTGTCTAGTACTTCTTCCAACTCTACCCCTTAACTGATAAAGTTGAGCAAGTCCCATTTTATCTGCATCATAAACTATCATAGTATTGGCATTTGATATATCCATACCAGTTTCTATTATAGTTGTACATACTAATACATTAAATTCTTTATTTAAGAATCCTAAGATTATATTTTCAAGATCTTTTGATGTCATTCTACCATGAGCAATAGCAACCTTTGCATCTGGCACTAATCTTTGAACCATACTTGCCATTTCTTCAATACGTTCAACTCTATTGTATACAAAGAATACTTGACCACCTCTACCTAATTCTCTTTCTATTTCATCTTGAATTATGCTTTCTTTAGCTTCTGTAACATATGTAATTACTGGATGTCTTTCTTGTGGTGGTTCTTCTATAACGCTCATATCTCTTATTCCACTTAAAGACATATGAAGTGTTCTAGGTATAGGCGTTGCCGATAAAGTAAGAACATCTACAGTAGACTTAATTTTCTTTAAAGATTCTTTATGCTTTACTCCAAATCTTTGTTCCTCATCTATTACAACTAAACCTAAATCTGGCATATTTATATCCTTAGATATTATTCTATGAGTTCCTATTAAAACATCAACTAAACCTTTCTTAGCATCTTCTATAATTTGTTTTTGTTGCTTAGGTGTTTTAAATCTACTTAATACTTCAACTCTTATTGGATAATTCTCAAATCTTTCTTTAAAAGTATTATAGTGCTGTTGCGCTAATATAGTTGTTGGAACTAATACTGCTACTTGTTTTTGATCCATACAAGCTTTAAATACTGCTCTTATAGCTACTTCTGTCTTCCCATATCCAACATCTCCACAGATAAGTCTATCCATTACCTTATCTGATTCCATATCTATTTTTGTTTCTTCAATAGCTTTTAATTGGTCATCAGTTTCTTGGTGTGGGAATAATGACTCAAACTCACTTTGCCAAGGAGTATCTTTTGAGAACTTATATCCTTTTACTTTTTCACGCTTTGCATAAAGTTCTATAAGTTCTTTAGTCATATCTTCTATCTCTTTTTTAACTTTAGCTTTAGCCTTTGTCCACTCATTAGTTCCTAGTTTATTTAGCTTAACTTTATCTTCTTCTACACCTATATATTTTTGTACTTTATCCATTTGATCTATAGGTACATATAGATTATCTCCGCCTTGATAAACCAATTTCATGTAGTCTTTTTTTATGTTATTTACAGTTATTTGCTCAATACCAGTATATCTACCAACCCCACTATTTTCATGAACTACATAATCACCTATATTTAAATCTAAGAATGATTCTATTTTCTTTCCTTTTTTCTGCTTCTTAGATTTAGATGTTGAAGTTCTCTTATGAACCCCTATCATTTCATTATCTGTAATTACTACAAATTTTATAGACTTATACTCAAAACCACTAGTTATACGAGCGGGTATAATTACTATTTGAGAAGATTTTATCTCTACATTTCTATCTTTGGATATGGTTGATTCTAAACCTAAATCTAATAAGTCTGCATGTAATTTTTTTGCTCTATCATATGTGTTAGTAGCAAGTATTATTTTGTATCCGTTATATTTTAATCTGTTTAATTCCTCTACTAAAACATCTACCTTCGCATTAAAAGTTGGAACTTCTCTAGAATCAAAATTTACTATAGACTTTACATTAAAATCATTTATAGGCTTTGGTAAAAGTGTATTTAGTACTAGCTTTCTACCATCTGCTAAAAAATCTAAATCACTATATGTATATAATAATTTTCCTTGATTTTTTATAGCTAAACCTCTTTCAAGATTTAATTTATAATTTTCCTTAAATTCGTTTAAGTAGTTTTCGCATCTTTCTCTAGTCCTACTTATATCATTAAAGAATACTATAGCGTTTTCTTGTAAGTAAGTAAAAATACTTTTATTTTCCTGTGGATATAGATAATCAATATAATTTTCTATACCTTGGAAATAAGTTTTACTATTTATATTATCTATATTTAAAAATACATCTTCATTAGTATGTTTTCCTGTATCCTTTTTAATTTTGTCTATGGCATCTTTTACATTTTCAGGATATATAAACTCTCTTGATGGTGTTATAGAAAATTGATTTATTTTTTCTATAGATTTTTGTGAGAAAACATCAAAAGTTCGTATAGAATCTATTTCATCATCAAATAATTCCATACGAATAGGATTATTATATTCTAAAGAGAATATATCTATTATTCCACCTCTTATACTAAATTGACCAAATCCCTCTATTTTTGAAACTCTTTCATAACCTAAATTTACTAAAGTTTCACTTAGCCTTTCTAAGTTTACTACTTCACCTATTTTATAGGTATATATGTTTTCTAAAAGTATCTCTTTAGGTATGTATTTTCTCATAACAGCTTCAACAGATGTTACTAAAATTACATTATCTCCCTTAGCTAGCTTTAATAATACTTTTAATCTTTTTGCTTCTTCGCTTCTATCCTTTGCATCCAAATGATAAAATAAGATATCTTGAAAACCAAGATATTCTACCTTATCTTTCATATAAAAACTTAAATCATCATAAACCTTTTTAGCCTCTAAGTCACTGTTTGTTATAAAAATAGTTTGTCTATTTAAATCTCTATACATAGAGTAAGCTATATGCGGTTTCTGTACTGCTAAAAGGCCATTAATTAATAATGAGCCTTTATTATTCTTTATACAATTTATTATATCTTTATATTCTTTTGAATTTTGCAAAGGGTATACAAATATGTCATTCATATTAAATTCCCCTCTCATTATCCATTGTATTTATTCATAGCGATGTCTACATTTTCCTTAATCATAGCTTCTACTGCTTTATAAGCTTTTTCAAGACCAATCTCTAAATCATCTTGTTCTTCTTTTCTAAATCTAGAAAGTACAAAATCAGCTAAATCTTGTCCTTTCATAGGCTTTGAGACTCCTACTCTTACTCTTGGGAATTCTCCAGATCCTAAGCATTTTACTATAGATCTCATACCATTATGAGTTCCTGCGCTTCCCTTTTTTCTTATTCTTAATTTTCCAACATCTAAGTCTATATCATCATATATTACTATTATATTGGCCAAATCAACTTTATAGTACTTATATATATCTATTAATGTTTCACCACTTAAATTCATATATGTTTGTGGCTTAACTAAAAGAACTTTCTCAGATCCTATTCTTCCTTCTCCTATTAATGCCTTATGTTTTATTTTCGTCACAGATATGTCATATTCCTTTGCTAAAATATCTATAACATTAAAACCTACGTTATGTCTTGTATTTTCATATTGTTTTCCAGGGTTACCTAGACCTACTACTACGTACATAGTATTCCTCCTTAATTACTTATTATGTTAAACCAAAAATTTAGTATATCAAAATTGGTTAGTATTATTAAAATTGTTGCTAGTGATATAAATGGTGCAAATGGTATTTTTATTATTTTATCACTTTTTATTAAAAGTATATATATACAATATATTGATGCTAATATAAATGATAAGAATATTAAGTATATTGAATAATTTTTACCTAACACAAAACAACATAAGCCATAAAGACCTATGTCCCCTTCACCTAATCCTTTAGTTATTTTAGCTAATATGTATGGCATTATAATTCCTATTAACAGTGCTGTTATGTATGTTTTAGCGTCTGGTGATATTAAAAATATTCCACCTTGAATTATTATACCACTAAGTATTGTTATATCATATATGTATGTTGTATGATAGTCTATTATTGAAATTATGATTATAAATGGTATTAGTGATAAGTATTTTATTGATTGTGGTGTTATTCCGTATTTTTTGTAAGTTAGCATCATTGATAAAATTGTTAATATGTAAATTATTATTGTGTTATTTTTAGATTTTTCTAACTCATCGCATATCTTATAAATTTGTTTGTTGCATATATGTGATGTTATTATTGAAATTAATATTATATATATCATAGATTCAATGGTAATAGTAGGTTACTATTATTATTGACTTTAAACTTATAGTACAATCATTTATATTTTTTATTTATTAAATAATAAATTGGTATATTAGAATAATCCAATATACCAATTCATTAAGTTTGTTCCATATAAAATACTAATCAATACTCCTACAGATATAAATGGCCCATAAGGTATCATTGAATTATATTCTTTCTTCTTTATTTTACTGTATATTATGCTAACTACTCCATAGATAGCACCTACATATATACTTAAAAGTATTGTAAGTAACCCTAGTTTTACCCCTAAAAACAATCCTACCATACCAAAAAGTTTTATATCGCCTCCACCAATAGCTTCTTTCTTTATTATAAGCTCTATTAAATAGATTAAAACTAACATTCCTCCTCCACATATTAGACCTCCTAATAAGCTATCTTTTATGCTTATTCCTTGTCCTAATATATTGAAGATTACCGATCCTACTGAACCAAAGATTACTAGTTCATCAGGTATTATGTAATGGTCTAAATCTATAAATGTTATTATGACTAATAAAGACACTAATAATGAGTAATATAAAGTTATTATACTTGGTCCATACACACTATACACTAATACAAACAATATTCCTGTTAATAACTCTACTAAAGCATATCTTGGACTTATCTTTTGTCCACAATATTTACATTTACCCCTTAATAAAGTCCAGCTTAATATTGGCACTAGGTCTAATGGCTTTAATCTAGTGTTACAGTTATAGCAATGTGATGGTGGGTTAACTACTGATTCTTTATTTGGTATTCTGTAAATACATACATTAAAAAAGCTGCCTAATGATGTTCCAATTATAAATGATACTATTGCAAAATATATGTACATAATTAATATCTTTCTCCTACTAATCTACTTGTAAACTCATAGTCAGTACATCTACTTAATACACTATCTTTAGATATAAGACCTCTTCTATATAAGTTAACTAACTCTTGATCCATAGACTGCATTCCTTGTTTACTTCCTGTTTGTATTATGTTTTGTATTTGGTAAGTCTTGTTCTCTCTTATAAGGTTTCTTATAGCTGGATTTGCTACCATTACCTCTAACGCTGCAACTCTTTTTCTTCCATCTATAGTTTTTATAAGCTGTTGAGATACAACCCCTTCACAAACAGTTGATAGCTGAGTTCTAACTTGTTGTTGTTGCTCTGATGGGAACATGTCAACTATTCTATCTATGGCTTTTGCCGCTCCTACTGTATGAAGAGTTGAGAAAACTAAGTGACCAGTTTCAGCAGCAGTTAATGCTATTGATATTGTTTCAGGGTCACGCATCTCCCCTACAAGTATTACATCAGGGTCTTGACGAAGTATAGCTCTTAATGCAGAGTTAAAACTTTCTGTATCTTGACCTATTTCTCTTTGGTTTACTAAACTCTTTTTATGTTTGTGTACATATTCTATTGGGTCTTCTAATGTTATTATATGTCTTTGTTGATTTTCATTTATTATATCTAATAAACTTGCTAAAGTTGTACTTTTACCACTTCCTGTTGGTCCTGTTACAAGCACTAATCCTTTGTGTTTTTCTGTAAAAGTTTTTAGAACTTCTGGAAGTCCTAATATTTCAAAGTTTGGTATTTCTGATGTTATTGTTCTTATGGCTATTGCAAAATTTCCTTTTTGCTTATAGGCATTTACCCTGAATCTTTCTCCACTTTCTATTGAAACAGAGAAGTCGCATTCTCCATCTTCTTCTATTCTTTTAAAGTTTTTTTCTCCTGCTATTTCTCTTGCCATATCTTTTGTATGTTCTTTTGTTAGTACTGTTTCTGATAAGTTTACAAAAGAACCTTTTACTCTAGCTATAGGAGCGCTGTTTACTGTTATATGTATATCTGATGCTCCTAATTCAATTGATTTTTTCAATAAGTCAAATATGTTCACATTTATTCTCCTTATCTTATGGTTTATTTCATCATAAATTTATATTATCGAATCTACTTTATTTTATAACCATATTTTTCATAAATATTCCTAGCATAAAAAAACTGTTATAATAAGTTTAATTACATAACTTTTTTATTTCTAATAATTATTAAGATAAATGATAAATAAAATGCTTTAAGAATTATATTATGTGAAATATATCTGTGTAGTTTTAAATTTTTCTAAAATTTATTTTAAGCTTAATAAGTTTTTTATTATTTCTGCATCATAAATATAATGTTTAATGAATATTTTAATTAATATAATAATTTATAGCATAAAAAACACCTTATATAAAATAAGGTGTTTTCATTAATTAAAATAACTCGCTAACAGACTCGTTAGAGAATATTTTCTTTATAGAGTTTCCAAATAATGGAGCAACTGATTTAACTTTTATCTTATCTATCTTCTTTTCTTCAGGAAGTTGTATAGTATCAAGAACTATTAACTCACTTATAGCAGAAGCTTCGATTCTTTCTATAGCTGGCCCTGATAATACAGCATGTGTACAACAAGCATAAACTTCCTTAGCACCGAACTCTTTAAGTGCATTAGCTGCATTACATATTGTTCCTGCAGTATCTATCATATCGTCTAATAATATAACATTCTTTCCAGAAACATCTCCTATTATATTCATTATCTCTGATACGTTAGCCTTTGGTCTTCTCTTGTCTATTATAGCTAGTGGAACATCTCCATCTAATCCATTAGCAAATTTTCTAGATCTTGTAACACTTCCTAAATCAGGAGAAACTACTATTAGATCTTCTATTTTCTTTTCATTGAAGTAATCAGCTAATAATTTACCACCTTGTAAGTGATCTAATGGTATATCAAAGTATCCTTGTATTTGTGCAGCATGTAAATCCATAGTTAAAACTCTATCTGCTCCTGCTGCTGTTATTAAGTTTGCAACTAATTTAGCTGTGATTGGATCTCTTGCCTTAGCTTTTCTATCTTGTCTTGCATATCCGTAGTAAGGAATAACTGCTGTTATTCTTCCTGCTGATGCTCTCTTTAATGCATCTATCATTATTAATAGTTCCATTAAGTTATCATTTACAGGGCTATTAGTTGATTGAACTACGAAAACATCACATCCTCTAACTGTTTCAGCCATGTTTACACTTATTTCTCCGTCACTGAATGTTCCTACTTCACATTTTGCTAAAGGTACACCTATATAATCAGCTATTTTTTGAGCTAATTCTTTAGATGAATTACCTGCAAGTATTTTGATTTCACTTCCGCTAGTGTTCATTTCTATCCTCCCAAAACTTTAAAACAATTTATTTATTAAAATTTAGGCAATTTGCCTTAAATAATAAGCTATTTAGTTGCTACTTATTGTTATCTCTTTCTTCTTTCTTTGCTACCCAGCCTTCTTTTATTACTTGTCTTTCTCTAGCTACTGCTAATGCTCCTTGTGGAACATTCGCAGTTATAGTTGATCCTGTAGCAACGTATCCCTTTTCTTCCACAGTAACTGGTGCAACTAGGTTAGAATTTGACCCTATAAATGCTCCATCTTTAACTGTTGATTTGAACTTATTTTTACCATCGTAGTTTACAAATACTACTCCACATCCTATATTTACATTCTTACCAACATGTGCATCTCCTATATATGATAAGTGTGATGCTTTAGAGTTATCTTCTATAGTAGCATTTTTAACTTCTACGAAATCTCCTATTTTAACGTTGTTTCCTATATTACTATTTGGTCTTAAGTATGCATATGGTCCTACTGTAGTATTTTCTCCAACAATACTGTCTATTATAGTTGAACTTTGTACTTCTGTATCATTTCCTATTTGAGAATTTGATATACTACAATTCATTCCTATTACACAGTTTATCCCTATTTTAGTATTTCCTATAAGCATTGTTCCTGGATATAATATAGTATCATTTCCTATTTCTACATCTGCTTCTATGTAAGTTGAGTTAACATCTATTATTGTCACACCATTTACCATATGAGATTCATTTATTCTTCTTCTCATTATTTCTTCTGCTTTTGATAATTCAACTCTTGAGTTAACTCCCATTAATTCTTCTATTGTAGAACCATTGAAAGCTCCTACCTTTTGACCTTTATCTCTCATTATTTTGATTGTGTCTGTTAGGTAGTATTCACCTTGAGCATTGTTATTATCTAGCAAATCAAGGCTTTCTCTTAATGATTTACCATTGAAGCAGTATATTCCTGAGTTTATTTCTTTTGCTTTCTTTTCTTCTTCATTAGCATCTTTTTGCTCTACTATCTTAAGTAGGTCTTTATTTTCATCTCTTATTATTCTTCCATATCCAGTTGGATTATCTACCTCAGTTGTAAGAACTGTTGCATGATATCCATATTCTATATGATAATCAAATAATTTCTTTAATGTTTCTTCTTTTACTAAAGGTGTATCTCCACAAAGTACAACTATAGTATCATTATCATTTATATATTCTTTAGCCATCATTACAGCATGACCTGTTCCTAATTGCTCTGTTTGCATTGCTATCATAGTATCTTTAGGCAATTTTTCCCTTACTACATCAGATTCGTGACCTAAGATTGCAACTATATCATTAACCCCTGATTTTTTAGAAACACTTATTACATGGTTTACCATTTCTCTACCACATACTTTATGTACAACCTTTGGATATTTAGACTTCATTCTTGTTCCTTTGCCAGCGGCAAGAATTATAGCTTTAAAGTTCATTTCTCCACTCCATTCATTAATTAATTATTTTCCTATATATGTATAATATGTAAAATTACATATTAGTATTCAATGTCATTCATTTCTACTAACTAATATATCACTTTTTTACAAAAAAGTATATATTTAAACAAACTTTACTGACTTTAACGACAAAAAAGAGCCGAAAGTTCGACTCTTAACAATTTATATATATTCTTCTATAATTTAATTTCAATAAAAAATTAGCTTCGGTCAAATCCGTTGCTTAAAATTTCACTTTTCTCAAATATTATTCAGCTGCAACTTCTAATTGAGCTACTGCTTCATGATACGCTTTTAATACTGCATCTTCTAATACTTGTCTCATTTCAGCATTTATAGGATGAGCTATATCTCTAAAGTTTCCTTCTCCTACTTTTCTGCTCGGCATTGCTATAAATAGTCCATTGTGACCTTCTATAACTTTTATGTCATGTACTACAAATAGGTTATCGAAAGTTAATGAAACTATACATTTCATTTTACCTTCATCTGTTATTTTTCTTACTCTTACGTCAGTTATCTTCATCTCTAAATATCCCCCTTTAATTTTGACAAAATATAATTCATTATAATATATTTATTTCTCTATCTAGTCTCTTAATAATAGTAATTCTATCTTATTTTAAAATATCCTTTTTATTTTTTTAATTTTTTTATATATTTTTTATTTTATTCCTCATCTTCATCATCTAACACACCATCTAAATCATAGTCTGATTCATGATCTTCATTTTTGTATTCATCTTTAAACGTTTTTAGGTTTGGTTCTGCTGATATTTTATCTCCTTGAACATCTAATTCTATTAGCGATATATAATTTTTAACCATTTTTTCTTCAGGCTTAGTTGTCGATATAAATACTCCCGTTCCAACAACTTCTGCTCCGAATTCATTCATAAGGTCTATCATACCTTTTATAGTTCCCCCACCTCTCATAAAGTCATCTATTATTATAACTTTACTGTCTGGCTTTAGAGCTTTTCTAGGTAAACTCATACTTTCAACTTTTGATGTATTTCCACTTACATATGTCATACTAAGAGTCGGCCCTTCTGATACTTTTATATCTTTTCTTATTATAACAAGCGGTAAATTCATAGCCTTTGCTGTCATAAGTGCCATTGGAATTCCCTTAGTTTCCATTGTAACAACATAATCAGCTTCTGCATAATCTATATTCGAGGCCATTATTTTTCCTATTTTTGATACTATTGTAGGATTATATATTAAATCTATTAGGTATAGAAATCCTCCAAACAGGATTCTTGACGGATCGCTTATTTTTTCACATAAATCTAGTAAGAATTCCTCATTTTCAGCTTTAGATGTTTTTGGTATGTATTTTACTCCACCTGCTGCTCCAGATATTGTTATAACTTTACCTAATTCTAGTTTTTCAAATACGTTTTTCACTACTAATAAATCTTCACTTATTGTTGACTTAGCTGCATTAAATTGATTCGTAAAGTGGCTTAACGTAAATATTTTATTTGGATTATCGGATAGTATTTTAACTATAGCTCCTATCCTTTCCGTTCTCTTAAATTTCATTAGTTTTACCTCCTAAACTAAGTAATGCACAACTATTTTTATTATGATATAATAATAGCTATGTTTATTTAGTTTTTAAATATATGTTATATATATAGTATATGTATATTTATTATAAAATAATATTGAACATTGTAATATTATACCACAAATATAGTTCATATTGTAGAACTTAATTGATAAAGAAAGGTGGTTTTGTTATGAAGATACATTTTATAGGAATTGGCGGTATTAGCATGAGTGCTTTAGCAGAAATTTGTATTAATAAAGGTTATCAAGTTTCTGGTTCAGATATGAATGAATCATATCTTTTAGATAAGCTAAGAAATCAAGGTGCTAAAATATTTATCGGCCATAATAAAGAGCATATATCCGATGATGTAGATATGGTTGTTTATACTGCAGCTGTTCATGAAGATAATCCAGAAATTATAGCTACTAAAGAAAAAAATAAGCTTACTATGGATAGAGCTGCTTTTTTAGGTCAAATAATGAGAGAATATAAAAACTCAATAGCAGTATCTGGAACTCACGGTAAAACTTCAACAACATCTATGTTGTCTACTATATTCGAATATGCTGATTTAGATCCTACTATATTAGTTGGTGGTAATTTAAGTGTTATAGGTGGTAATGTTAAGATAGGTAATTCAGATCACTTTATAACAGAAGCCTGTGAATATGTCGATAGTTTCCTTAACTTCAACCCAAAAATATCTATAGTTTTAAATATCGAAGAAGATCATCTTGATTATTTCTCTGGTATAGATGAAATAAAAGCTTCTTTCAATAAGTTTGGAAAACTACTTCCTAAAAACGGATATTTTATAATAAATGGGGATGACGAAAATACAAAAGATATATTATATGATGTAAAAGCTACTATAGTTAAATATGGTACTAATTCATCTAATGATGCTGTAATTTCAAACATAGAATTTAATGAAAATGGATACGGAATGTTTAACCTAAGCTTTAATGGAAAAGATTTAGGTAGGTTTGAACTTTCTGTTCCTGGAATACACAATATATACAATGCTAGTGCTGCAATACTTGCTTCTTACGTTTCTGATATTGATTTAGAAGTTATAAGAAAAAATATAAAGTCTTATAATGGAGTTGGTAGAAGATTTGAAGTTAAGGGTAATTATAATGGTGCATTAGTTGTTGATGATTATGCTCACCATCCAACAGAGTTAAAGGCAACTTTATCTGCTGCTAAAAAGTTAAAGAAATCTACTTTATGGTGCATATTCCAACCTCATACTTATACTAGAACAAAAGCTTTATTAAATGAATTTGCCGAGGCATTCTATTCTGCTGATAAGGTTATCATAACTGATATATATGCTGCTAGAGAGAATGATCCAGGAGATATACATTCTAAAGATTTAGTTGAGAAGCTATATCAAAATCATGTAGATGCAACTTATATAAGTACTTTTGATGATATAACTGACTATTTAAGAAAACATGTTCAAGATAATGACTTAGTTATAACAGCTGGAGCAGGTCCTATATTCAAAGTTGCTGAAGCTTTAATCGAAGAAAAATAATGTTTATTATATATAAAAAAGGAGTAATCTAATATTAAGATTAACTCCTTTTTTAATATTTATTCCGAATCATCAGAGTCCGCTGGTAATTTAAATATTGTTTCCCTTAAATAATCATATAATGCTATAGATACTTCATAATAAGCTTCACCCTTATCAGATGATATCTTTACATAGTCTTTTCCCATTGTTTCTATTTTTAAATTATAGTTATCTCCCTGTATATCTATAGTAAAATTATACTTGCTTCTTTCTTTATTCTTTTCTGGTTGTATTTTACCAACAATTCTTTTAGATGACATCTTATATGCTAAATCATCATATTTCCATTTATGTATTGTTTTCTTTTGATCATTATAAGATACATTTACACTTTTCCATGTTTTATATTTTTTCACAAAATCAAATGATGTATATATACTTCCATTTAAAACTTTTTCAAATTGTGTTTTTTCAGATACTGGTATTTTATAATATACTTCTTGATTCACAGTATATATTCTAAAAAGATTTAAATCTGTTGAGAATCTTACTCCATCATCAGAATATCCAGTATATATTGGTGTAAATTTCTCTGATTTTCTTACCTGTGAAAATTTAGTAAGTTCATACTTTACTTCATCCCAATAAGTTTCATCTACCTTTATATTTTCTATTTCTTCATTAGACATATAAATCTTTTTCTTGCTACTTAGTTGTTTCATAAGTGGTCTATCATCTATCTCTTCTTCTTCTTTGGTTTCTACTTTAGGGTTATCTTTATTATCTAAATATGTACCTGCATAAAAAGCAAGACCATATATTATAAAGAAGGCAACTATAGATATAGCCACTAATACACTTTTCTTAACCTTTCTTTTTTTTGCCATTTCCATCCTCCTAATCTTATGTAGTCATAAAATAATTATATTACTTTTTTAGTCATTTTTTAAGTAATAATTATTATTATCTATATTTCCTTGGAAATTAATATAGTTTTTAGATTTTACATTTTGATTATAGTCAAATAATTTACATACTATTTGCTATTTTATATTTTTATACGCATAAAAAATAAGCACCTCATATTCTATTTGCCAAGGTACTTATTTTTATATCTATATTATGCTTCTTTTATTATTTCTCCTACCATCACTGCAGAGTTTATTAAATCTTCTATAGCTATATATTCTTCTAAAGTATGTGCCTTTTTCATACCTATTCCTAAATTAACTGCTTTTATTCCATTTTTATTTAATATATTAGTATCACTTCCTCCACCTGTAGAAGCTATTTTTCCTTCTATATTCATGTTAAAGAAAGCTTTTTTAACTAATTGAACTATTTCATCAGTTTCATCTATGTTGAATGGTCCATATGCTCTGTTAACTTCTATTTCTACTTCTGCTCCAAACTCTTTGGCAGCTTTTTTAAATATTTCTACCATATGATTAGTTTGAGTATCTAATTTTTCTTCACTTAAGCTTCTAGCTTCTGCAACTATTTCTAGCTCTGGCATAACTATATTTGTAGCTATTCCACCTTTAACTATACCTATGTTTGCAGTAGTTTCTTCATCTATTCTTAATAATTTCATATTTTCTATAGCTCTTGATGCTACCATTATAGCACTTATTCCACTTTCTGGTTGAAGCCCTGCATGAGCTGATTTTCCTGTTATCTTAACTTTTATTGCATCTTGAGCAGGTGCTTTTACTATTATTTCTCCTGGAGATCCACCACTATCTAATACAAATGCATACTCTGCATCTATTTTAGAGTAGTCTAGATTTTTAGCTCCATGTAATCCGCCTTCTTCCCATATAGAGAATACTATTTGTATATCAGCATGGTCTATGTTATTTTCTTTTATGTTTCTTAAAGCTTCTAATATTGCAGCTATACCAGCTTTATCATCTGAACCTAATACTGTAGTTCCATCACTCTTTATTATTCCATTAGCTTCATCTATTATTGGTTTTATACCTATAGATGGGCTAACTGTATCCATATGAGAACTGAATAATATTTTTTTACCACTTCTATTTCCTTTTAATGTTGCTATTACATTCCCCGTTTCTCCACCAGTTTTTTCCCCAGCATTATCTATAATAACTTCACAACCTATTTCTTCAAGCTTCTTAACTAAAACTTGAGCTACTTTACCTTCTTTAGAAGATGGGCTGTCTATTTGTACTAATTCTAAAAATTCATCTATAAGTCTTTGCTTATTTACCATTTTACTCCCTCCAAAATATATAGTTATATATATTTTAGATTTTTCAAATCAATATGTCAAATTTTTCACTAATAAATTATTTTTAAATTTATTTTAGAATTCTTCTTGTTCTAGAATCTATAAAGCATAACCAATACCCTAATTTATCACTTCTAGTATCACATGGTTGATATGTTGTAAATCCTGTATGACCTTTATCTGGCTGTTCATCCTTTTTACCTGGTATAGCATAAATATAATTTTTTCTCTTATTATATTCATCATATTGTACCCCAAATAAGTAATGTCTATATTTATAAGAATTCATAACTGTATCACTATACATAGTATAATTTAATGTATTTACATAGCCTAAGTTTGGCATTGTATATCCAGATAATGTGAATGGATTTATCTCTATTTTCCACCATCTAGTATTTTCTATTGGCTCCCCTGTAAAAGGTATTACTTCTTTAAATTGTCTTAATCCCTTTTTAATTTGTCTTGGCATTAATAATGTTCCAGCAGTTTTAGATGGGTCATATGAGTGATCTTGGGCTTCTTCTCTTCTTTCTGACTTTGTGTATCTTTTTTGACTTGTTCTTTGCTTTTCTTTATATTTTGAGTATCTATCTTGTTGTTTTTGAGCTACTTTTGCTTTTTCTTGAACTGTTGTATATTCCCTTTTAGCTTCCTTTATCTCTTCAACATCCTCTACTTCTTCCTCTTCATCATAACTATCATCTTTAACTTCTTCTATAGTAGATGTATAACTTCTATTATATTGAGGTTCATCATCTATTTCTATATACTCTATCTCTTCATATTCATATTCTCCGTCATCATCATCGTCTATTTCTATATACTCTATTTCTTCATATTCATATTCGTCATCATCATCGTCTTCATTATCAATATATCTATATTCAGTTTCTGAATCTTCTAAGTCGTCTAATTCATCATCAAATTCCTCTTCATATTCATCTTGACCTGCAAATAATATTTCTTCATAATTTTCTATCTTATTTCCTTTAAAGCCAATAAGAGGTACTTGTTTCTCATGTAACAATGCTATTCCTTTTATTTCTATGTCATTTCTGTCTAAATCAAAAACAAACTCTCCTTTTCCTTGTTCACTCAAAACAACATTACCTAAGTCTAATGTTTCATAATCACTTTGTATAGCAACTACTTTATATCCATCTTTAACGCATTTAAGGTTCTCTACATACAAGGCTACTACTGCTTTTTCTTCATTTATCTCTACTTTAGCAAATGCTTTAGGTAAAACTCGTTCTTTATATCTAAAGTTCATATCCTTAGCTTCAAGAATTATATAATCTCTTTTAAATTTTCTTTTAGTCGCCATTTTTATCCCCCCTTAACATAATCTCTCTAGATAGTATATGAATGATTATGTAAAAAAAGTACCTTCAATTATTTTGAAGGTACTTTTATATTTACTGCATTTGCAAGAGTTGCAAATTCTTCTATCGAAAGAGTTTCTCCTCTTCTTTTTTCATCTATGTTAGCCATTTTTAATACTTCTTTTATCTCATCTTTACTTAAGAATCCTAATCCACCTAATGCATTAAGTAATGTTTTTCTTCTTTGTCCAAAGGCAGCCTTTACAGTTTTAAAGAATATATCTTCATTATCCACAGGATATTTTATTTCTTCTCTTACATGAAGTCCTATAACTGTCGAATCTACATTTGGCTGTGGTATAAACATATGTCTTGGAGCTTTTGCAACTATCTCTGTATCACAGTAATATTGTACAGCTACTGATAAAGCTCCATAATCCTTCGTTGATGGTACTGCATTCATTCTATCTGCAACTTCTTTTTGTACCATTACTACTATATCAGTAACTGGTATATCTTCTTCTAAGAACTTCATAACTATTGGAGTTGTTATATAGTATGGAAGGTTCGCAACTAGTTTAACTGGTCCTCCATCTAATTTTTCTTTCACTAATTCTTCTACATCAACCTTTAATATGTCTTGGTTTACTACTTCAATATTATCAAATTCTCCTAATGTTTCACGTAGAATAGGTATTAAAGTTTTATCTATTTCTATAGCTACAACTTTATCTGCTACCTTTCCCATTTCTCTAGTAAGTGTTCCTATCCCTGGACCTACTTCTATTATTTTATCTCCTTCAGAAAGTCTAGCTCCTGAAAGTATTCTGTCGATTACGTTATCATCTATTAAGAAGTTCTGTCCTAATGATTTAGAAAATTTAAAACCATGCTTCTCTACAACGCCTTTTGTAGCTCTATGTGATGAAAGTCTATCCATTATAATTCTCCTATTTATTTTATTTTCACTCTATCGTGAATCTTATAATCTATTTAAATTAAAGTTATTCTAATAAAAAAATTCGCTTCGCTTGAGCTACATGTCGACGAAACATTTCATTTCGCCAACAATATATCCTTGCTGACGCTACGGATACATCTGTTTCTCAAAATACAATCTATACTATATTTGAGTTAATGCTTGTTCAAATTCTTCTCTGCTAACTCCATAGTTGTTTAATCTACTTAAAAATTGTTTTGCATTTCCGTATCCTATTCCAAGTATTTTTCCTAATTCATCACGTCTATGTGATGCATCTTCATTACCTATAAGTCCATTTCTTATTAAATCAACTTGTTTAAATTCTTCTCTTTTTTGTGTACTTTCTGTTCTTACTTTTTCAAGAGCAGCTAATATACTTTTAGGGCTTGCATTTTCTATTCCTATATCGCCATCTTTCTTAGCTTCTTCTCTTGGTAAGAAGGCATGCTTACATCCTGGTACTTCTGCAGCTATTTTTTTTCTAATTTTTTCACCTGCAAAATCTGGATCAGTAAATATTATTACACCTCTTCTTTTTTGAGCTGCCTTTATTCTTTCCATTACTCCTTTAGGGAATCCAAATCCACCAGTAGTTATAAGCTCTGCATCTAATGCCCTTTTAACAGCTGTTACGTCGTCTCTTCCTTCTACTACTATTATTTCTTTTATCATATAAATTCACCTTTTCCGCTCATTTTTAACTTAATATCTTTATATTTTAAGCCTTGTATGCATTTTTATCAAGTTTATATATTTATCTTATTATCTATTTTTAACGAGTTTACATCATAATATAAGCATATACATTAAATGAGGTTTCAATATGCTCTTAATAGAATACAATTTAAATCTTATATCTAAAATTTTTATAGTTTATTTTTAATAAAAAAATGCTATAATATAATTAAAATAAAAAGAAATTACAATCTCTTTTGCCGTAGAGTGATAATTTCTATACAAGAACTATATAAATTAAATTATAATATTTCTATAAGTCACTCTTATTGCCGTTAGAGTGATTTTTTATTTTATCATATAAATAACACGTTAGCATACCAATTATTATGGTATCTGAATTATTTAATAATAATTTTAAAATTTCCATACCTTTTCACCTCCTTCTTTTTAGAAGTAGGTATTTTATTCGTCTAGAAATATCACTCTAAGATTGTAATTTCATTAAAATATATTACACTATATTAATATTTTTGTAAAATATTATGTTATAAAAATTGGTTTTACTATTTTTAATAAAGTAAAAGCTATGAAATATATAATCTTACTCAAGATTTTATCTCATAGCTTTTTTATTTAATCTATATATAAAATATTAACCTATTTTATATTAAATAATCTCTTTGCATTTTCCTTAGTAGCTTCACAAACTTTTTCATAAGATATTCCTTTTTCTTGAGCTATCTTATCTGCAACAAATGCTACTAATGATGGGTCATTTCTTTTACCTCTATGTGGCTCTGGAGCCATATACGGAGAATCAGTTTCTATTAATAAGTACTCTAAAGGTATTTCTTTCGCTACTTCTCTAGTTTTCTTATTATTTTTGAAAGTAACTGTTCCTGGTATTGAAATATAACATCCCATTTTTACATATTCTTTTGCTAATTCCACATTTCCACTATAACAATGAAGTACACATCCTATCTCTGGAGATTTAGTACTTTTGATTATTTCAAAAGTATCTTGGTGTGCATCTCTATCATGTATTATTATTGGAAGTTTTAATTCATTAGCAAGTTCAATTTGTTTTTTGAACCATTCTTTTTGAACTTCTCTAGGAGAATTATCATAGTAATAGTCTAATCCTATTTCTCCTATTGCAACTACCTTTTCATTTTCAGTAGCTAATTTTCTTAATGTATCTATAGCTGTGTCATCTAAGTCTTTTACATCGTGTGGATGTACTCCAACTGCTGCATATATAAAATCATATTTATTAGCAAGTTCAACACTAGATATAGATGTTTCTATGTCAGCACCTGGGTTTAATACTAAATCCACGTGCTCTTCTTGTAGTTTTTGTATTAATGATTCTCTATCTTCGTCAAATCTTGAATCATTTAAGTGTGCATGTGAGTCAAATAACATAGTTTTCACTCCTTAACGAACTTCGCATCCTGAATTTGCACCAGTTGCAACTGGTACTATTAAGTCATCTCCATCATTTCCAGCAGCTAATATCATACCTTGAGATTCAACACCTCTTAACTTAACTGGCTTTAAGTTACATACAACTATAACGTCTTTTCCTACCATATCTTCTGGCTTATACCACTTAGCTATTCCAGATACTATTTGTCTTGTTTCTGGTCCAACTTTAACTTGAGATACTAGTAATCTATCGGCCTTTGGATGTTTTTCACAGCTTAATATTTTACCTACCCTTAATTCAACTTTATCTAAATCATCTATTGTTATATTTTCCTTATGCTCTATTGGCTCTTCCTTTGGCTCATCTTTCTTTTCAGAGAATAATTCATTTAATTCTTCAACTTCTTTTTCTATATCTAGTCTTGGGAATAAAGCTTCACCTTTATGAACTTTAGTGTTTTCTCCTATAAGTCCGAAAGTCTTAGCACTTTCCCAAGTCTTTAAGTTTTCATCATTTATTCCTAATTGGTCGTATATTTTAACAGCTGTTGCATTCATTATTGGGTTTATTAATGTAGCAACTATTCTTATAGATTCACATAAATTGTATAAAACTGTGTCTAACTCACCTTTTTTAGCTTCATCTTTAGCTAAAGCCCAAGGCATAGTTTCATCTATATATTTGTTAGTTCTTCTTATTAACTTCCAAGCACTTTCTAAAGCTTCATTAAATTGAAGTTTATTCATTTCTATTTCAAAGTTTTCTACTGATAATTTAGCAGTTTCTTTTAAGCTTTCATCAAATGCAGTTGCTACATTTGCCATTGGTATTATACCATCATTATATTTTTCAACCATAGAAACAGTTCTACTTACTAAGTTTCCTAAATCGTTAGCAAGGTCTGAGTTAAGTCTTGTCACGAAGTTTCTATGAGTGTAGTTTCCATCTTGACCAAATGCAAATTCTCTTAATAAGAAGTATTTTAATGCATCTACTCCGTATCTTTCTATCATTTGCTCTGGGTAAACTATGTTTCCTTTTGATTTACTCATTTTGTCGTTATCGAATAATATCCAACCATGTCCGTATACTTGTGTTGGCACTTCTTCACCTAATGCCATAAGTATTGCCGGCCATATTATAGTATGGAATCTCATTATTTCTTTACCTACTATATGAACGTTAGCTGGCCAGAATTTCTTATAGTCATCATCATTTTCACTCATATATCCTAAAGCTGTTATGTAGTTACATAATGCATCTACCCAAACATATATAACGTTTTTCTCATCAAACGGTACTTTTATACCCCAGTCAAACGTAGTTCTAGTTACGCATAAATCTTCTAATCCTTTATCTAAAAAGTTTGCAACCATTTCATTCTTTCTTGATACTGGGAAACAGAAGTTAGGATCAGCAAATAATTCTCTTAATCTATCTTCATATTTAGATAGTTTAAAGAAATAAGCTTCTTCTTTAGCTATGTAAGTGTCTCTTCCACAGTCTGGACATTTATTTCCTTCTAATAATTGAGATTCTGTCCAGAAACTTTCACATGGAGTACAATATCTTCCTTCATATAAACCTTTGTATATATCACCTTGCTCGTATAACTTAGTGAATATTTTTTGTATTATAACTTTATGTCTATCTTGAGTAGTTCTTATGAAATCATCATATGATATATCCATAGTATTCCATAATTTCTTTATATCATCTATCATTCCATCTAGGTATTCTATTTCTGTCATACCTTTTTCTCTAGCAGTCTTTTGTATTTTTTCTCCGTGCTCATCAGTTCCTGTTAAGAACTTTACATCATATCCACAGAAACGCTTGAATCTTGCTATTGCATCTGCTGCAACAGTTGTGTAAGTATGCCCTATATGTAAGTTACCACTTGGGTAATATATAGGAGTTGTTACATAAAAACTTGGTTTTGTCATTGTTTTTCCTCCTCATATGTAGAAATTAATATTAAAAAACTCGCCTCCTATGAACACACATAGGGGCGAGATTATTCGCGGTACCACCCTAATTTTTCTATTTAGTCATGTATAAAGTTAATCTACATGAAAATTAGATATCTTAGTAGACTATAACGCGTCTAACCGTTTTATCCTAAGGATATTAATCGTTCAGATAAAAAGCTCCAAGACCATCTTCGATAATTCCTTTAACGTTAGCTTTCACCTAATCTAACTCTCTGTAGAAAAAGTCATTATTTACTCTTCTCTTCTCAGCTTTGTACATTTCTATATTTTACTATAATGATATATTTTATACATATTATTATAGCTGATTTTTTAATATCTAAAAATTATTATAAAAAATTTTAAATTTTATGTAAATAGTTTTTTTATCTCTTAATATTTAATTATATAAAATACTAATTTCCTTATACAAACATTATATAACATATGAATACAGCTGATATAACTCCTACAATATGACTTATCATAGCACATGTTAATGTGTGCCTAGTATTTTTTATTTTTAAGCTACCATAATAAATTGCCATAGTATAAAATATAGTTTCAGATGCTCCAACTATTGTTGCACCCATTCTTTCAACAATAGTATCTATTCCTACTCGTTGTGCAAGCTCTGTGTACATACCCAAAGCTCCACTACCAGATAACGGCTTAACTATAATTAATCCTATTAATTCCTTTGGTATACTCATCAAATTTGCTATAGGCTTAAATATAAATTCTAGAGCTTCTATACCTCTACCAGTTTTAAATATTCCTATAGCTAAAAATATTCCTATTATGTACGGTGTTATAGACCATGCTGATTTTAATCCATCGACTGCTCCTTTTACAAAACTATCATATATATCTATCTTTTTAGATTTTCCGTAAATTACTATATACAGTATTATAAGTGGTACTAATATATTAGAAAACAACTCCATTATCTTTTCCTCCCTTGTAGCAGTTTACAGGTTATCACAGCTATTATGGTAGACATTGTTGTAGCAAATAATGTTGTAATTATAATATCGCTTGGACTTTGAGCCCCCATATCTAACCGAATTTTAAGCATCGTAAATGGTATTATCTGAATTGAAGATATATTTATAACTAAAAACATAATCATATCATTTGTAGCTGTATCTTTTTTATTATTTAAAGTCTGTAATTCTTCCATGGCTTTCAATCCAAAAGCAGTTGCTCCATTCCCTGCTCCAACCATATTAAGTGCCATATTCATAACCATATAAGACATTGCCTTATGCCCCTTAGGTATCGACGGAAATAATCTTCTCATTATAGGATTTAGCTTTTTTCCTATCTTATCTATTAATCCTGAATCTTTAGCTATATTCATTATTCCCATCCAAAGAGCCATTACCCCAGCTAAACTTATTGCAAACTCTACACCTCTTGAAGCTTCATTTAATATAACTTTATTTAATTCCCCTAAATTATTAGTTATTATACTTCCTACTATTCCTATAGAAATCATGTAAAACCAGATTTTTCCCATTTAAATCCCCCCTTCTTAATAATTTTATGAAGCTTGTGTTCTACTTTATACTTGAAACTTCTACTATATTATGTTTTAGTATAATTATGGGGTTTTATAATTTTTTAACATTAAGGAGAGATACAATGAGAAATTTAACACTTCTTACGGACTTATATCAGCTTACAATGTTAAACGGATATTTTGAAAAAAACATTCATGAAGATATGGTTATCTTTGATATGTTCTTTAGAAAAAATGCGTGTAATGGCGGATATACTATCGTTTGTGGTATAGAACAATTTGTGGAGTATATAAATAACATTCATTTTTCAGAAGATGATTTATCTTATTTAAAAAGTTTAAATCTATTTTCTGACAAATTCTTAACATTTTTAAAGGATTTTAAATTTACAGGGGATATATATGCAGTTGAAGAAGGAACAATAATGTTCCCTAACGAACCTATACTTACTGTGAAAGCGCCTTTATATCAAGCACAACTTATAGAGACAGCTTTACTTACAATAATTAATTTCCAATCACTTATTGCAACTAAAGCATCTAGAGTATGTTTTGCTGCTCAAGGAGACCCTGTGTTTGAGTTTGGTCTTCGCCGTGCACAAGGGCCTGATGCAGGTACATATGGAGCTAGAGCTGCTGTTATTGGTGGTTGCTCAGCTACTGCCAATGTTTTAGCTGGTAAAATGTTTGATATACCAGTTGTAGGTACTCAGGCTCATAGTTGGATTCAAAAATTTGATACTGAAATAGAAGCATTCAGAGCTTATGCGGATATTTATCCAGATAAATGCTTACTTTTAGTTGATACTTATAATGTATTAAACAGTGGTCTTCCTAATGCTATAGAAGTCTTTAAAGATTTAAGAGAAAAAGGACACAAACCTTTAGGAATAAGATTAGATTCTGGAGATTTAAAATATTTATCTAATCAGTGTAAAGATGCTTTAGATAAAGAAGGCTTTACAGATATTAGTATAACTGCATCTAACGACCTTGATGAATATACAATAGCTTCATTAAAAGCTGATGGTGCTTCTGTAAATTCTTGGGGCGTTGGTACAAAACTAATAACTTCAGCTGATTCACCTTCTCTTGGTGGAGTTTATAAATTAGCTGCTTCATTTAAGAATGGAGAGTTTGAGCCTAAAATAAAACTATCAGAAGATCCTGAGAAAATAAGCAATCCTGGATATAAAAAAGTATTTAGAATATATAACGAAGAAAATAAAGCTGAAGCAGATTTAATTATGCTACACAATGAGAGTATAGATGAAAGCAAACCTTTAACTATATTCCATCCTACATATACTTGGAAAACTAAATCTTTTGAAAATTATACTGTTAAAGAACTACTTAAACCTTTATTTATTAATGGTGAATGTAAATACAAGTATAAAAATGTTATGGAGATTAGAGAGTATGTAACTAATGAACTTAATTCATTATGGGAAGAATATAGAAGACTTTCAAATCCTCAAACTTATAAAGTAGATTTATCTAGAGATCTTTGGTATTTAAAAACTAAGATGATAGATTCAAAGAAATTTATATAATATAATTAAGGGGGACAACACTATGGATATCACAGATTATAAAATTATAGAAATCCTTCAAGAGGAAGGTAGAATATCTATGAAAGATTTAGGAAAGATAGTAGGTTTAACTTCACCTGCTGTTTCTGAAAGAGTTAAAAGATTAGAGGAAGCAGGAGTTATAGAAGGATATAAAGCTATCGTTAATCCTAATGCTTTAGGAAGAGTTATAAAGGCATTCGTTCATATTTCTTTACCCAGTAATAAATATAACGAGTTTATAGAATCAGCTCGTAAAGATTCTAGGATAGTAGAATGCCATCACATAACTGGAGATGACTGTTCTGTTTTAAAGGTTATAGTTAAGGATATGTATGAATTAGAAGAGGTAATAGACTCTATAAAAAAAGTTGGATCAACTAAAACTAACGTTATATTATCAACTCCAATTCAGTCTAAGTCTATATTATAAACTTGTTTTTAAAGGTAAAAGGCTATAAAAAGCTTATTTAATATTAAGCTTTTTATAGCCTTTTAAATTTGCCTATACTTATATATATAATTTGTAAGTACATACTCCATATATGTTTTGATTACTCCCATATCTTCATTAGGATTTAATAATTTTCTAGTTGCTACTATATCTGCATATCCTATTAGCATTATTCCAATTATATCATCTCCTATTTCATCAAATATTTTAAATAATCTTTCTTTACTCATATCATCAGTTTTATAAAGAACTAAAAGTATCATATGATTCCTTATATACTTACATAGTAATTCTTTAGCCATTAAAGATAAATTTAAATTAGTAGCTATTTCTTCTCCAATTTTTTCCCCTATTACTTCATGGTCTTTAAAATGTACTCTCCCAGTACTATCAGTAGTCTTACTTCCTGGCTTTCCTACATCATGTAAAAATAATCCTAATTTTAATATATTATATCGATTAAATTTATTATCAACTTTAGCTTCTAGATATAATTTAATTTCCTCTTTAAGATGACTTCTAAAAAAATCTACTTCTCTAATATCTTCTTCTAATTCTTTTAGTGAATATATGGAGTGCTTATACACATCAACTACATGATATCTACATTCCCCAACTATTTTCATATCTTTTACTATAGGCATTATTTTCTCTAACTTGTTTTTATTATCTAAATTTTCAAGTTTGATGTAGGTATTATCAAGAATTAAACTATCTAATAATTCATCTCTTAATTCCATATATACCACCTCAAATTATACATTTTATAAATCTAGTACTTGTTTATAAACAACATCCTTTTTTAATTTTCTATCTTTACAAACTGCCTTAATAGCATCTTTTTTATCCATTCCATTTTCCATTAAAGTTACTACATATTCTCTTTCAGTAAGATCATCATAAGATTTTTGTACTGTCTTTTCACCTTTAAATCCTTCTACAATTAAAACAAATTCTCCCTTTACCTCTTTTTCATTAAATATGTTTATAACGGTTTCTATATCTTCTCTTATTATTTCCTGATATTTCTTTGTTATCTCTCTATTTACTGCTATACGTCTATTTCCTAATATATTTAACATATCCTTTAGAGTATCTTTTAATCTGTGAGGAGATTCATAAAATATTATAGTTCTACTTTCTTCCTTTAGTTCTTCTAACTGGCTTCTTCTAACTTTTTTATCTCTATCTAAAAATCCTTCAAAAGCAAATTTTGCTGTTTCTAATCCAGATCCAACTAATGCAGTTATAGATGCAGTAGCCCCTGGTAAAACTTCTATCTCTATATTATGTTCAATAGCTTGTTTTATTATATCTTCGCCTGGATCTGATATTCCTGGCATACCAGCATCACTTATTAATGCTATATTTTCACCTTCTAACAATTTATTTATTAAATATCCACCTTTTGAATCTTTATTATGTTCATGATAACTAGTTAAAGGTTTTGATATTTCAAAATGATTTAAAAGTTTTATACTATGTCTAGTATCTTCAGCTGCTATTAAATCAACTTCATTTAATACTCTTATAGTTCTATAAGTCATATCTTCTAAGTTACCTATTGGTGTTGGACATATATATAATTTACCACTCATTTATTTTTCTCCTATATCTTCATTTGCATATATTGCCTTTAATTCTTCTGTATAATTACCATCTTCTCCGTATACATATAGAGGATCTAATATTTTAAGCTCTGGTCTACCATCTTTCATAAATTCAACTAATACTAAATTCGGTGCTTTACCTGCTCTTGGATGTATAAACTGAATTTGTTTTGGTTCCATATTATACTTTCTACCTAAAGTTAATATATCAACTAATCTTATAGGTCTATGAATCATGAAAAACTTTCCTCTTGGCATTGTAAGTCTAGAAGCTGCTCTTATTACATCTTCTAAGTTGCATTTAACCTCATGTCTTGATATAGCCTTTTTATCGTTAGGGTTTTTTATTCCATCCATATGCATATATGGGGGATTTGAAGTTACTACATGATAGCCATTTACCTCTAATATTTTATCTATTTCTTTTATATCTGCATTTACTATTTCTACTCTTTCTTCTAAATCATTTAATTTAACTGAACGAGTTGCCATTTCATATACTTCTTCTTGTATTTCTACACCTACTATTTTGCTTGCTTGGCTTTTTCCGGCTATAAGTATTGGAACTATTCCTGTTCCTGTTCCTAAATCTGCAACTTTAGCTCCTTTTTTTACTTTTGCAAAATTAGCTAATAATACTGCATCTATACCAAAACAAAATCCATTAGTATCTTGTATTAATTTTAATCCTTTTAATTGCAAGTCATCTATTCTTTCTGTTTCTTTTAATTGTACTTCCATGTCGCTCTCCTCTCATGTCTTAAAATTTACTTCGTCTAAGCAATGTTTCTTAAAAATATTTATTTACAAAAGATATAAAACTCACTATCAACTTAAACAACGTGTTGTAAAATCATTCTGCTTATATTCATTACTCAAAAGAGCTATTGAATTATAATTGTTCATAAAATAAATTCTATAATCACTTATTATATTAAAAAAGGTAGGAAAAGCCCTACCCCTTACTATTTATAATTAATCTTCTAATTTCTTTAATTCTCTTAATGTAGCTTCATCTAATCCTTCATCTCTTAGACTTCCACATCCACTACATTTTTTAGGTTCATGTAAAACTTTAACTTCATCTTTATGACATACCTTTATAGTCTTATCATTAAATTCTATTCTTACTTGTTCTAGTAAAGGATTTACTTCTATTACCTTTCCTTTTGACTCATCTACTTTTACTAATGCACCTACCACTGGCATAGCATCTATAGCTTCTGCATAAACATCATGCTCATACTTTAGACAACAGAAAAGTCTTCCGCATATTCCTGAAATCTTAGTTGGATTAAGTGATAAACTTTGGTCTTTGGCCATTTTTATAGAAACAGGTTGGAAGTCTCCAAGCCATGATGAACAACAAAGTTTTCTTCCACATGGTCCTAATCCACCTATAGATTTTGCTTCATCTCTAACACCTATTTGTCTTAGCTCTATTCTTGTTTTAAATATAGATGCTAAATCTTTTACTAATTCTCTAAAGTCTATTCTTCCTTCTGCTGTAAAGTAGAATATTAATTTATTTCTATCAAAAGTGTATTCACAATCTATTAAAAACATATTTAAATCATGCTCTTTTATCTTTTGTTGGCATAATTCAAAAGTTTCTTTTGCCTTTTCTTTATTCTCAATATATATCTGTCTATCTTCATCTGTAGCTACTCTTATAATTGGCTTTAATTGTGAAACTAATTCACTTTCATCTATTTCTTTTGGCCCAACAACTATTGTTCCATATTCTAATCCCCTAGCTGTTTCTACTACTACATCTATGTTTTTTTCTACTTCTAATTCTACAGGATCAAAGTAGTATATTTTACCAGCATTTTTGAACCTAACACCCACTATCTTTATCATTTTATCACCTCATATATATTTAAAGCCATAACTTGTATACTAATGTTAAAGTTACAATTGCTTCTTATCTTTTTCTTTATATCTTCTATTATATCAATAATTTTAGATACTTGAGAATATGTAATTTTTTTACTCATATTCTGTATAAATGTTATTTTATCGATATTTATTATCATACTCTTGTCCACTTTTTCTTTTAAAAGCATTATATCTCTAAAATAATTTATAAGCATATCTAATATACTTATAGCATCTTTTTTATATTTTTCCATACTTGCTGGTATTTCTAAAATATCTATCATATCTTTATCTAGCATTATTTCTATATAAGTTTGTATTTCCTCTCTCATTATAGCAAAATCTGCTGACTCTGATAATTCTATAGCTTTTTCTATACTTCCCCTAGCAAAAGTAGATAATAATTGAGCTCTATTTTTATCTATTCCTTGACTGACCAAATAATTATTTAAATCTAATATAGATATTGGTAAAAATTTTATTATTTCACATCTAGATTTTATAGTGTCTAATAGAGCTTCTTTATTGCTTGTTATTAATATTATTATAGCATACTCCGGAGGTTCTTCTAATGTCTTTAATAGGGCATTTTGAGCTTCTATTGTCATACTCTCAGCCTGATTTATTATATATATTTTATATTGCTTATGAGGTTTTACTATTATATCTGTTTGTAACTTTCTTATTTGTGCTATCTTGATGCTATTTCCATCTGGATATATATTTATATAATCAGGGCTACTTTCTACATTTTCTGTATCTAACAGTATTTTTGCTAATTCTTGGCTAAGCTTTTTTTTCCCTATACCATCTATTCCCTCAAACATATATGCATGATTTATTTTATTTTTTTTTATTGAATTTGTAAGATATTTCTTAGCGAAATCCTGGCCTATAACATTATCGAAATACATATTTACCTCTCCATAGACTTTATCCTATCTATTACTAAATTATAAATTTCTTCGTGTATACTATCTATACTTCTTAATTTATCATCCTCTACACAGTTTATTTTATTCCAATTATACTTACCTGCTATATATAAAGAATTTTCATACGATTTTTCTAAATATTTTATATCACTTTCATGAATATCTTTTTTCTTTTCACCTGTAAACTTATTTTTTCTATTTTCCATAAGTTTTTTACTAAAGTTCACAGGTACATCTAGAAATACAACACAATCTGGCTGTGGTATTTTATACATATTAAATTCATAATCTACAAGCCAATCTAAGTACTTATCTCTTTCATTTGCATCCATTTTAGAAGCCTGATGTACCATATTAGATGTTGTATATCTATCTGCAAGAACTATTCCACCATTGTTATAAAATTCTTCCCATTCCGTCTTAAATGAGGCATATCTATCTACTGAAAAAAATGTTGATGCTATATATGGATCTACATCCGTTGCCTTTTCTCCAAACTCACCTCTTAAGTACATTTTTACTAGTGCAGATGATTCAGAATCATAATTTGGATATTCTACCTTTCTTACATTATATCCATCTTTTAATAATCTTTCATATAACTTTTTAGTTTGCGTTGCCTTTCCACTTGCATCTGATCCACTTTCTATAATTATTAACTTCCCGCTCATTTTCATATACTGCTTATATTATTTTATAAAGCAGCTTTCACCTCCATATATTCTGTATTAACTTAATTGATGTTAGTTTATTACTTTGTTTAAATTTATGGACTTTTTATTTATTAAAATTTATCCCTTATAATTATTCTCTATGATTTGTACATACCCTAAGTTAGAATCTTTCATTCCATTTATACTCATTCCTTTTTTATAACAAGCTAAAATATAATCAATGACTTCTTTAGTTATTATTTCTCCTGGAGATACTAAACATATACCAGGAGGATAAGGTATGATATATTCTCCACATATTTTGCCTATACTATCATCTATTTTAACACTTTTCTTATCATTATAAAATGCTTCTCTTGGACTTAATTCTTTTACTGGTATATTCATAGGATACTCTATATAGCCTATATCTTTATTATTTATATGATTTAAACTAATGTCTTCTAACGCATATTCTAAGCTCTTAAAATCCGCTCTATCGTTTCCTATTGTGCATATTAATAATACCCCATAATAATTTGATAATTCTACTTGTACATTATAATTTATTCTAAGCATTTCATCTACTTCATATCCTGTCATACCTAATTCCTTTGATGATATGAAAATTTTTGTTCTATCATTATCATTATCATTATATATTTTTATATTTTTATATTTTTCCATATTCTTTTTAAATATATCAATATTGTCTAAAAGTTCCTCCATCAAAACTTTACCTTTTGTTTCATATATATCTACAGCTAATTCTAATGACGACATAAGTATATAAGATGGACTAGATGATTCTATCATCCTAAGTATGGAAATTAATCTCTCTTCATTTACTCTTTCTCCTTGAATATGTATCATTGATGACTGTGTAAGAGAAGGTAGCGTTTTATGAGTACTTTGTATTACTATATCAGCTCCTTGTTCTAATGCTGTCATAGGTAGCTTATCACTTAGACCTAGATGAGCACCATGAGCCTCATCAACTATAACTATTATTCCTTTACTATGAGCGTAATTACAGATCGTCTTTAAATCATATACTTTTCCATAATAAGTAGGATAAGTTAATAGTATTGCCTTTGCATCTAAGTTTTTATCTATTGTCTCTATAGCATCTTCAATCTTTATCCCCATTAATATATTAGTTTTAGTATCAATTTGTGGATATATATATGCAGGTTCTATATCCCCTAGTATAAGTGTGTTAATAACTGATTGATGACAGTCTCTATTTACAATTATTTTATCTTTTGGGTTACATACAGACATTATGGCTGCTTGTATACCACATGTACTTCCATTAACTAGATAATATGTATTTTTACTCTTAAAAGCTCTTGCTGCTCTTTCTTGAGATTCTTTTATTATTCCTTCTGGAGAGTGTAAATTATCCGTACCTAATATTTCAGTTGTATCCATTTTATAAAGACTCTCTAAGATATTAGAATAACCTAATCTATCATATATCTTTCCTAATTTATGACCTGGAACATGAAATGACACTAGATTATTATTAACAATTTCACCTAATTGATTTAAAATAGATTTTTTCATATTTATCTCCTTATATTAAAAGCCGTTGATGTAAATTATATCAACGGCATAGTCTTAATTAAATAAAAATTGTGTTTTAGGATTTATAATGTCTTAGATTTATGTCTTTAGACAATAAAAAAAGACTACGTGGCTACGTGCTACTCTCCCAGGCAGTTGCCCACCAAGTACCATCGCCGCT
>Skinner_p2__coassemble_363_pt1 | contig 33932 bp, 29 predicted proteins | sample Skinner_p2__metabat2_high_PE_010 | metagenome-assembled genome bin Skinner_p2
TGTTTAATTTTCAAAGTTCATATTTCAACTTTTTTAAGTTTACCAAAGTTGTTTTGCTTTGTCAACTTATTTTTTAAGTTTCTTTAATTACTTTGCCCTTTTCTTAAGGACAAGTATAACTATATCATCTTAAATTAATATCGTCAATATATTTTTTAACATTTTTTAATTTTTTTTATTTATTTTTAAATAATTATAATAATCCCCCTCACATATAGTACTTTGTTATCGATTAATAATTTTATATTTTATTCATAATATATAGATAAAAATAATTGTAAAATTTTCTTTAAGAATGTATATATGATTTTATATATAGAGTATAATGTTAATATGATATTATCCAAAAACTCAAATTTTTTATTAATTTAAAATATACTTTAAGTTATTTTATTTTGGGAGGTTTTTTATGAACAATTATCTTAGGGAACCCATAAATGGTTTTACCCACTTAGCTGGTGCAATATTATCATTTATAGGATTACTCGCATTAGTAATAAAAACAGCTTTACAAGGTCATTCTACAGTAGCTTTAACAGCCGTAATAATTTTTGGAATAAGCATGATTCTTTTATATGCTGCTTCTGCTACTTATCACTTAGTCATTTCTAGTGATAAGGTTATTAGTTTCTTAAGAAGATTAGACCATGCTATGATCTTTCTTTTAATAGCTGGATCATATACTCCTTTTTGCTTAATTGCACTTAAAGGTACTACTGGATGGGTTTTATTCAGTATAATAGTATCTATAGCAATAATTGGAATAAGTTTCAAATTAATTTGGTTTAACTGTCCTAGATGGCTTTCTACAAGTATTTATGTACTAATGGGATGGATTGCTGTATTTCTAATGGGTCCACTAAAAGAAGCACTCTCTCCACAAGGTTTATCACTACTTATACTTGGAGGTGTATTCTATACTATAGGGGCTATAATTTATGCTACTAAACCAAATTTTCTAAAATCTAAATATTTAGGTTTTCATGAAATATTCCATATATTTATAATGCTTGGCACTCTAACTCACTTTTTATGTGTATTTAAATATGTAATATAGTATACCTATCAAACTTATAAAAGCGTGATTCATACTCAGTTGTGATATCACGCTTCTTTTATTAATTTCTATAATTTCTCATATTATTAACTGACCATATAAACTTATATATTTAGATACGATAAATCATTTATTTTCTCACTAATAACATTAGTTTTTTAAAATTGATGGATAAAATGCACATATTAATATTTTTTCTAATATATATATTATTAAAGTGAATTTATAGTATTTATGTATATTCTTTTGGGAGGTGTAACTTAATATGAATTTTGATATGTATTCAAATAAGCAATACAATGATGATTTGGATGCTAGCTATATATATCCTAGACCTTATATAGATCCTATAATGTATGTAAACTCTTGTGGTATGCAAATGAATCCGAATACAATGGGCGGATATATGACTTATATGAATCCTTTTATGTATCCAGGTCAAATTGATTCTAGCATGTATCCAGGGTATGTTGATTTCGAAGATTATAATGATGAGTATAATCAAGATGATATGTATATTGATATGATGCAACAACAAATGCAGCCTATGATGCCTGGAATGATTCCACCTAATATGATGCAAATGATGATGCAGATGATGATGAGTGGACAAATGCAACCTATGATGTCCTATCCTATTATGCCTGGAATGACTCCTATGATGCCATACATGATTATGCCTGGAATGACTCCTATAAACATGGAGGAATTTGATGAGGAAGAAATGTAATTTTTTTATAATATATGGTATAAGAAATTTATATCTGCCTATAATATAAATGTATTCCTCATAATATTCCCCCAATATTATAAATACAAAATAAAGCCATGAACAATTGTTCATGGCTTTATTTAATTTATCCTAATCTAAAAAATCATAGAAGTCATTAGATTCTGATTCAACAAAATCATATAATACATTTTCTTCAAAGTATAATTCTTCTTTAATGTCTAAATATTCTTTATAATTACACTGTAATATCTTATTTATATACTTTCTATCTTTATCACTATAAGTTCCTACAAAAAATTCATTTCCAATTTGATAGTATATTGCTTTGATATCATTATTAATTACATATACATTATTTTTGACATGATCATTATTGAAATTAAACCTTGTAAAGAACGTACCATTTTCCATATCACTTTTTAATGTAAATGGATTGTTTTTATAAAATATATCTAAAAATTTCTCTAAACTATTTATAGAGTATATACTTACAAACTCCGGCTTAGATATTTCATCAAAAACTTCAAAATCAAATATAGGTTCTTTACTAGTTGCAACCATAGAACTTATTTTAAATTCTTCTTTGACTTCTTCTATACTAAAAGCTATCTTAGATGTATAATATCCATCATTATCTTCATATAAAGCTTCACTTATATATCTTTTATTTCCTTTAGGTATTACTGTATTTTTTAATAGTGTTCCATTTATATTTGTTATATGCATGTTTGCTATTTCTTCACTACCAGAGAAATATCTTAAACTTTCTCTATCCCAAGCTATAAACCTCATAGTCATATAATTTATAAATTCTATCTCATCTTTTATAGGCTTGCATATCTTCGGATATATATCGTCTATATGTAGCTTAGTTTCATATTTATTTATAATATCTATATACTCATTAACTTCTCCTGGAAGAGTTTTTTCATAATATGAATTTTTATTACCAAAATATTTAATCAAAAATAAAGCTTCTTCTTTAGATATTCTTATCCTATCTGATCCTAACCCCCCCATAAGTCTTTCTTCTTCTCTATATGCTTCATCTTTTGTAGGATTTTTTAGACTAACATAATCAGCTAATCCAAGTCCTTCTGCATCCAGTAAAAAATATTGTACTATTTTATCCTGTTTATTTTCCCAACTTATTAAAAGGCCCATCGTTCCCATAAGCCTTGAATTTGTAACTTTCGCAAAATTAAATTTCATTAAATCACATCCTTATTTTCATATATACTTTTATTATTTTCTTCATTTTAATGAATTAATCATAATTAAGATGCATGTTTTTGAATATACTATAAACTAACTATACTTTTATTAAATAATAAAAATAATTCTAAATTATTTTATATAACTTTACAACTCATGCATTTTTTATAATATAATAAAATAAATGGTTAATCGAGGTGATTTTATGGGAAAAGTAGCAGCTTTTTTTGATATAGACGGTACTCTTTATAGAGATTCTCTTATGGTTGAGCATTTTAAAAAATTAATTAAGTATGATATAATCGACCAAAAAGCATGGTTTGAGCATGCAAGAGATACTTTTATGGATTGGGATAAGAGACAAGGACACTATGATGATTACTTAGATGAAATATGTGCTCTATATGTAAAATCTTTAATTGGATTAGATAAAACTTGTATAGATTTTACTAGCGATCAAGTAATAAAATTAAAATCTGATAGAGTATATAAATATACTCGTTCAAGAATAAAATGGCATTTAGATAATAATCATATTGTAATTTTTATATCTGGAAGTCCAGGTTTTTTAGTAGAAAAAATGGCTAAAAAATATAATGTAACTGATTGTATAGGAAGTAACTATGTTTTTGAAAATGAAATGTTCAATGGCACTGTTATACCTATGTGGGATTCAAGAAGTAAGAATACTGCTATAGACAATTTTGTAGAAAAGTATGATATTGATTTAAATAAGTCCTATGCATATGGTGACACTAATGGAGATATTAATATGTTAAGAAGAGTTGGAAATCCAATTGCTATAAATCCAACTAAAGAACTTTTATCTCATATTGCAAATGACCCCGTTATTTCAAAAACTAGTCAAATAATAGTTGAAAGAAAAGATATCATTTATTCTTTATCACCAAATGTAGATATATTTGACATATAATTATAATAAAAAGGATTATCTCATTTAAATTAATTACCTTGAGGTACTCCTTTTTTAATTACTAATGGAGGGATGTATAATGAAATCTAGTGTAAAAAAAGATTTAGATACTTTAAGTAAAAATTTATATTTAGAATCACCTGATTTGTGGATAGAGTTTTTAGATAAAGTTAATGCAGGAATATTTGATGAACTTGTTCTGTTTTTTGCAACTAAATACAACTATATTTCTATAGTGAAATATGCTATAGACAATAACCTTATAGATATTAATTCAAATTCTAGAAATAAAGAATTTGCTACTATTTATGACCATCTAGTTTACGTAGCAAGGCAAAACAACTATAAAGATTTTTCTGATTACTTTAGTAGTTTAAAAAATCCAAATAAAGAAATATCTCAAAATAATAAAAATGATAAAGTAAATATAAAATCAAAAAATAAAGATATCAATGTACCTTCTGTAATTTGCAAAAAGTGCAAATCAAATATTTTTGAAGTTGGGTATATAGTTTGTGAAAACAAGATATTCAAGTTTTCACCTGAGAAAAATAAACCAGTTGAAATTGCTAAGGAGGAACTTAATTCTGTAATTTGTTATAACTGTAACTCTTTAATTGATGATACTACACCTAAAGACTTAGAGGCTTTATGTAATATCACTACTTGTATAAACTGTAAAAATGACCTAAGAAGTACAGGAATCATAGATAAAAGAAATTTAATTTACAATAAAGACTCAAATAAATTCGATTTAGGAGATACTTACTATGCATGTGGTAAATGTGAGAAAGCTATAAGTGATCAACAAAAAGAGTACTTTAAATTAAAATAAATCATAAAAAGAGATATGAATTATAATATATAAATAATAACTCATATCTCTTTTTATTATATTTGTTTTATTATTTGTCTTAGTCTCGTATTGTAATATTCTATAAACAAACTATATACATTATCATATACAATGAATAATACTTCAAAAGTTAATACTGTAAATAAATTTATAGGTATATAAACAAACGGCTTTAATATAAAGTACACTATTAAAATTGCTACATTAGCAAATAATATCTTAAGAATATATTCTATATATATAGGTCTATCTCTTTCAATAATATATTTTATCAAACCGTATATCCCAAATGTAAAAGTATTTAATATCCACTGAAATTTGCTATTAATTACTATAAACCCTAAAATAATAGATGCTATATAAAAAACAAATCCACTTTTAGGACCATATTCCATTATTATTATAGCTATTGGAAGTGATGCTAAACCCATAATAAATAATGTATTAATCGGTATAACATTTATTAATATTAATAAAATTAAGTTTATCGCTAATAGTATCCCACTATATGCTATCTTTCTACTCATTAAATCCCCCTTAGAAGCAACTTACTAAATCTCCACCGAAGCATTCACAACATGAATCTAAACACCATAATTTCATACAATCTCCACAGCAGTCATCACCTAAGCAACAACAACAATCATCACAACAACAGCAACAACATCCATCTAAATCAACACGTCTTCTTCTATTATAATTATAAGATCTATCCCTGTAGTCATCTCTATAGAAATTATAACTTTCTAAAAGAGCTTTATAGTCTTTATTTTCTGGATCCATCTCTGAAGCTTTAGTTATGCTATGTTCACCTTCTTCATAATATCCCAAATTCATAGCAGATAATGAATTTAGATAATACCATTTAGAACATCTTTCACTTATACTTTTTAAAGAATTGTATGCTTTTTCAAACTCACTATTGTCAATAAGTTCTTTTATATTTATAAATTTATTATCATATACATTACTATACATTTATTTAACACCTTCCTCTAATATATTTTGATATCTTAGATATACTCCTGAATACACTATGTTCTCTATTATAGCTGTATTAGTTTTTAGATTTAAGTTATCGATTCTTCTACCTACCACTCCTAATGTCATACTTATTAATTTATCCACTCGTACTCTTAACTCTTCTCTTCTGTCTATGTACTCTATAAAAGGATTATATCTACCTTTTTTATAATCTTTCTCTAAATCTTCATATGCATCTAATAAGTAGATATATTTTCCTATATTAAATCCAATTTGCCTTAGTTCCTTTTCAAATTCATCTTCTTTATATGCAAATATCTCTGCCATTAAATTTCCAAATGTATTTGACACTAAATCAATATTAGTATTTTTTTCTTGTTCTAGATTATATAGTATTTCTAATTGATCTTTTATAAATTCAGCTTTTTGGGGATATTTTTCATAAGCAGATTTTAATCTTCCTTTGTATATATTATATGCAACTTTATCTTTTAATCCATTATCATCCTTTAAATTATCTTCTAATTTATAATATGTTAAAAGTACATTCATACTTGCCGCGTATTCTGTTATTTCATTTATTATCTTTTTTTTCTTTTTAAATGGATTTGTTATACATCCTTCCTCTATTATAGTAGATTTTGGTCTATATACTGCTGTTAATATTAATATTAAAAATGTTATATCATAGTTTAAAGATAATCTAGATATTTCACCATGATTATCTTTTAAACACTTACATAAACCACAATAATAACCTCTATAATGTTCATATTCTCTGAAAGTTAAATCCATTTTGTTTATTTTTACATATCCAAACATAAGTATTCCTTTCTAGTATATAAATATAATATTTATATTACTATAGGTATAAATTCTACTTCATAGCATTTATATCTATAAATATTTTTATCAATTAATTTTAATGAGTCATAATAGCATTCATTATCTAATATCTTAAGCTTTGCCATAGATATAGGTAGCTTAAATCTCCGTAGTCCAACTGATCCAGGATTTATATAAAGTATACCTTTATCTTCATATATATTACTTTTATGAGAATGACCATATACAACAATATCTATATTTTCTTTTTCTAAATCTATATTTACTTTTGATATATCATGAACTAAGTATATTCTTGTATTATATATGTCTATTATTTTCTCCTCTTTCGCTATATCTTTATCTTTGTCACAATTTCCTCTTATAAATTCTACCTTAGATATTTTCTCTAAATTCTCTATAACTTCAAATTTACCTATATCACCTGTGTGTATTATTAAGCTGCAGTTACTTAAATTATACACTACTTCTTCTCTTAGTAAACCATGTGTATCTGATATTAATCCTATCATTACAAATTCTCCTACAATTTATGATTTTGTTTATCTCATTGTTTCCATATAATTTTTATTTTAAGCACATAATGTTATTATTACAACATTCTAGTTATGCAATTATATTGTATATTGCTATAGTTTACAAAATTTCCCAAATAAATATAGCTATTTAAATATATATACTATAAATAAAGACCCTCATCAAGAGGGTCTCCTTTATAAGATAAACTTAGTTATGTCACCTTTTTTATTTTCAATTGTTATAACATCTAATCCCTTATATTCTCTAAATAGCCATTTGATATCTTTCATACTTTGATTTACTTCGTTGTGAGTTAAGTTTCTAATAAAATACTCCCTTCTCATTTCTTCATAGCTTTTGTCATTTAAAAAATTTCTTATCATAGTAAATGCAAAAACATTAGGAATATTACTTTGATTACCTTTTTTATATCCATTATTTCTTAAATACATTATCATCTATATTCCCCCAATATTGATTTAATCATATCAATAAAGTATATATAAATTTTAATGTATTATTACTATAATTTTTAATTTTTTTACTTTTAATTGTAAATATTAAGTTGTACAATTTACTATGTTATTTAGAAATGTTTATTTTTTAAAATTCTACCATTGTCGTTATTTTATTCATTATTAATCCATCTATACTAATTTAAATTATCATATAAATTATTTTTATTTTTTATGAATAATTAAATGCTTATCTAAATATTATTTATTATAGGTAAACAAGCCTTAAATTTTTATAGGTTATAAGGGGGATAAAAATATGCTAAACGCACTAAGTAGAGATTTAAATGAAAAAACTAAAGCTATAAGAAGCAGAGGTTATATACCAGCTGTTATTTATGGAAATAAATTAGATAATAGTATACCTATAGAAATTCATAAAACTGAATTTCAAAGATATTTAGATGCTAACGGTGGAGATAAGATAGTTCAAGTTAATCTAAATGGAGAAGCTAGAAATTGTAAAATAACAGATGTTCAAATTGATGGAGTTAAAGAAGGATTTTTACATATAGACTTTTTATTAGTTTAAAATAAATAAAATGCCTACAAATACAATCAGTACTTGTAGGCATTTATTAAGTAAATATAATTTTATTCACTATATCTAACTCTATCTATTAGAGATTCTTTATTAAAGTTTTTACTTATTAAGTAAGTTAAAAGAAGTTGAGCTACTACTACACATACAACCATTATTATCATCTGTTTAATAGGACGAACATATATTGCATAAGACATTCCTGTTTTTCTCATAGCTTGAACTGCAATATATCCTATTACATTTCCTATCGTTAATGAACCTATTAACATAAATGATGTATAAAACATCGCTTCTTTATTTAACATTTGTACTAATTGTTTATTGGTAAGTCCTATAGCTTGTAATATACCCAATTCTTTTTTTCTAGTTATTATACTTGTTATCATAGAGTTTATTAGATTTATAAATCCTATTAATCCTATTAATACAACTAAGCTATATCCCATAACCTTAGTTACTTTTATAACTAATTCACTGGATGCTATTTCTACATCTATATAACTACCATCTAGATTTTCATTTGATTTTACAAGTGATTCTACATACGATTTAATTTCATTATAATAATTTTTTTCTACAGTTAATCCAACACTATGCCTTGTATTTGTTTTAACTAGCTTATCCATTATATCGTTATGTATTACAAATACTCCAGGTCCATCAGTTATAGCTTGAATTTTAAAGTCTTTTTCTATGATGTCATCTCCATCATACAATTTAAAAGATAAAGTATCTCCTACTTTTATATCATACATATCTGCATACATCGAAAAGTTTAATATCATTTCTTCACCAGACTTTAATTTTTCTAAATCTATGTTTCCATCTTGTAGATATAGCTCCATATCTTCTAAATCATTTTCAGCACTTTCATCTATTCCCACAATGTCATAAAAATCCTCTTCCATTTCTAGATTTAAAATTTCCGACTTTATCATATTTGATGTAACTTCTACATCTTTTACACCCTTAATTTCTTTTAATTCATTTATAAACTCATCACTCAGTAAGTTTTTCTTTTGTAATATATTAATCTCCGTATTTGGACTAGTTTTATCTCCAAAAGTATAATTATCTAATCTTATCCCTATATCATGAGAGGAATGACGTTTTGCCATTTTTTCTGCATCCATACTACTCAATGCACAAGATACCACTATAAATAGTATTCCACTTAATGTAAGTGATAAAAGTGTCACATAAGTACGTTTTTTATTAGATGATAAGTTAGCTTTTGTAAGTCTTGATACATTTATATAATCATAACCTTTTCTAGTTTTTTTCTTAGTTGTTGACTCTCCATTGTATTTTACTGCTTCTACTATAGATACTTTAGATGCTATTTTCATAGGCTTTATTAAAGATATATATACAGTTGTTATACTTATTAATCCTATTACTAAAGCTATTAACCATTTTGATGCACTAACATCTGATAATAATAAATACTTTGCTATTCCTTCACTTATAAAGTACCCTGCTACTAATCCAATAGGTATAGCTATTGTCGATAAGTACATACCCTCTCTTAAAATTATCTTTTTAATTTGCTTTTTAGTAGTGCCTATTGCTCTTAATTTTCCAAATTCTTGTACCTTAGTTATTATTGATAAATAGAATATATTATATATTACAAGTATACTAGAAAGTATTATAACTAAACATATAACTACAATCGATGTTATAATAGAAGGATCTGGCTTTGATAAATTTATGTAATTTTCATTTACTGATGTGTAAACTTTTTTTATACCAAAGTTTTCTCCAATCTCATCTATTATAAGTTCCATATCATCATAAGACATGTTATCTACATTTTTTAGCGTGAAGAATACATTAAAGTTTTCTTTAGACATATCTCTAGTACTATTCATATAGTCATTAGATACTATTATTGAGTATGATTTTTTTACTTGTGCAGTTTCACTTGATTTAGTTATTCCTGTTACTATAAAATCTTTTATTACTACCTCGCCACTTGCATAATCTTCATATTCTATTTCTATTGTTTGATTTAGTTTTTGTTCATGTCCTAATTTTTTAAGTGCTAAATCATCTATAGCTATCTCATTTTTATTAGTTGGAAATTTACCTTGTACTAATTCTAATGAGTTAAGTTTTGCAGCATTCTCATCAACAAAAGATAAACTTATTTTAGTTTCATCATCAAACTCCTTAATAGCACCAATTCCATTTATTATTCCAGTTGATTCTATATCTATGTGAGACTTTATTTTTTCGTATTTAGTTTCATCAACTCTTCCATACAATCCATGATAACTTCCATAATACTGTATTACATTTCTTTTATTTACTTCATTCCAATCTAAACCTACCATTGCTACTGATGATAATAATGTAGTTGCTAAAAATATAGTTAAAATAATTAATATACTTTTTGATTTGTTATATTTTATATTATTTTTAGCTATTTTAGTGACATTAATCATTTGTAACACCACCCTTTACTACTTTACCATCTTCTATGTATATTACTCTATCAGCCATTTGGGCAATTGTTTCATCATGAGTTATCATCACTAAAGTTTGGTTATATTTTTTTATCATAGTTTTTAATAAACTCATAACCTCATCCGAAGTTTTAGAATCAAGATTTCCTGTTGGCTCATCTGCAAGTATTATTGCAGGCCTTGCTACTAATGCGCGAGCTATAGCTACTCTTTGTTGTTGACCTCCTGATAATGTATTAGGAAGAGCATCAATTTTACTTTCTAAACCTAATGAATTTATAATATCCGTTACAAATGCTTTATTAATTTCTTTTCCATCAAGTCCTATAGGAAGTGTTATATTTTCCCATACATTAAGTGAAGGTATTAGGTTGAAATGTTGGAATATAAATCCTATATTTCTCCTTCTAAATATAGCTAATTCCTCTTCTTTTAGAGAGAATATATCTTTATTATTTATATATACATTTCCTTCTGTTGGATTATCAAGCCCACCTATCATATGAAGTAATGTACTTTTTCCAGATCCTGATTTCCCAACTATAGCTACAAACTCTCCTTCTTTTATATCTATATTAGCATTATCTATTGCTTTAACTAAATTTTCACCATTTCTATAATATTTCTTTAAATTACTAGTTTTTAATATACTCATTTTTCTTTTCTCCTTATCTGTATTATTTATACTTTAATAATACAACCTAAGTCTTTCAAATTCCTTACAACTACTCTTACACTTTTGTAAGGAATAAAGAAAATTTACTACCTTGTCCCTGTTGTGATGATACGATAATATTCCCACCTTGCCTCTCTAGTATTTTTCTAGTTAAATAAAGACCTACACCAGAACCTTCAATATCTGCAACTTTTTCACTTCTATAAAATCTTTTAAATATATTGTTATACTCCGACTTATCAATTCCAATGCCATTATCTTTAATATCTATCCTTATAAAGTTTATAGTTTCTGAGACTTTTACATTTATATCTTTATTTTCAGAGCTGTACTTAACTGCATTTTCTAATACATTGAATATACTTTCTTCTGTCCATTTTGTATCATGGTGAATTTTTATATCTTCAAAATCATCTATATTTATATTTATATTTTTTTGATTAGCTTTGGGTACTGTGCTATTTATAGCTTTTATCAAAGTTTGTTTTATACTTTTATTTTCTATTTTAATGTTTATCATGCTTGCTTCTAACCTAGATATATTAACTAATGAATCTATAAGATTATGTAATTTATTAATAGACATTTCATTTGTCTTTAAAAACTCCATTCTCTCTTCATCATCAAGCTCTTCTTCTATTAATAATGTATTATATAATTTTAATGATGCTAGTGGTGTTTTTAATTGGTGTGATATATCTGTTACTAATTCTTTTATACTTTCCTTTTCTTTATCTATACTACTTATTTTCAAATTCAAGCTTCTTGATAACTTATTTAAATCTGTATATATTCTATTAAATATACCCTCTTCTTTTAACTCATCCTGTACTATATATTTATTATTTATTATATTTTCTATGTCACTATTTACTTTTAATAATCGGTTATACATATATTTAGTAAAGTTAAATATTATAAATGACACTATAATAATTATTATTACAAAAACAGTTAAATTATTTACCAGGAAATATTTCAAATGTTCTTTGAAATTTACATTTTCATACATATTATAGTTATTATCATATCCATACTTGTCTAAAATTTTTGATCCTAAGTCTAAATATTTATTATCTTGTTCATATATGGATTTTACTATATCCACCTCTTGCTGAGGATATTTATCTACTAGTATTCCTACTACTCTTTTATTTATATTTTCTTGTTCTAAATATATATTCTTTAAGTTATTGTATTGAAATACTGTGAACATGCTAAATATAACTATTATGCTCATCATCATTATAAATATTGATTTTTTTATTGTAGGTTCTTTTCTTATTATATTTATCATTTTTTAATACACCTCTTTGCAAAGGTATATCCTACACCTCTTATATTTTTTATATACTCTGGCTCAGATGGCGTGTTTTCTACCTTTTGTCTAAGCCTTCTTATATTTACTGCTACTGTATTTTCATCAACAAAGTTCCCATCAATATCCCAAAGAGCTTCCATTAATTGCTCCTTTGTAACCGTTTGATTTGAATTTTCCATTAAGTATTTTAATAATTTTCCTTCATTTTTACTTAGAAGTATCTCTTCTTTATCTTTAGTTAATTTATTTTCTACATAATCAAAACTTAACTTATCACAAGATATTATATTTTCTATTGTTGTATTTCCGATTCTTCTCATGAATGCATTAACTTTTGATATTAACACTATTAAACTAAATGGTTTTGTTATATAATCATCTGCTCCAATGTCGTACCCTGTTACTATATCTATTTCTTGGTCTAGTGCAGTTAGCATTATTATATGTACGTTACTGATTTTTCTTATTTCTTCACAAAAATCAAATCCACTTCCGTCAGGAAGTCCAACATCTGAAATTATTAAATCTACTTTGTTATTTTCAAAAACATCTTTAGCTTCTTTTATGTTAAAAGCTGTACATACATGATATCCTTCTTTTTTTAGCTTGAAACTGATTCCTCTGTTTAGAGATTTGTCATCTTCTAAAAGTAATATATTCCCCATTTTGCCCTCCTAATTTCTAGGTTATTTTCAAGAATAATTATAGCTTATTTCTAAACATCATAAAAGGCTATTGAAATCTCAATAGCCCTATCTTCCATATTAAATATTTAATTCCACTTATTTTAATGCAAATTCTATTAATGCTAACACCCATAAATGTAACGGATAAAATACATAGAATAAATACTTACTAAACTTATTATTTATACCTCTTTCACCATTGTACATTAGTATAAATGGAACAGCTAGTATTAATAAGAAATCAGAATTAAACATTAACATTTCTATAGTTTCTTTAACTGTAGGATATAGAACATAACTCATCTTAAATAGTATTGCCGATAATATTATATATCCTATTATTTTCTTATTATCGCTCTCTCTAAATAAATACGTTATTAATATAAATGGTATAACTGTCATCCCACCTTCTACAAATATGCTTAATGGTAATAGTAATATCGATACAGCTATTAAAATCAATTTATTAGCTCCTACCTTACTTCTACTATTTTCAATTACACTTATTATAGTAAGCCCTAAAGCTAATGTTAAAAATATATTATTATAAACAGATACTTCTTTAGATTTTAAGAGTATATTTATTGCTATATTTCCAAGTTGCATAAATACTGCCCATCCCCATAATCTAAGATTGTATTTTTTTCTATCTCTAGTATGGAAAAATCCTTCGACTAATAAAAATGCAAATATAGGTGATACTACCCTTGATATTGGATGAAACCACATTGGAAATACTTGTGGAAATGCAAACCATAAATGATCCATTAACATTAGTACTAATGCAAATACTTTTATTTGAAATGCGTCTAATTTTTTCATTTAATATCCTCCCTAAGTTGATTATGTGTTAATTATATAATCAAATTAAGAAAGTAACCATTTAAATGCCTTACATCTATCTTACAGTTTTGTAATATAGGTTATTTTGAATTATTATCACAATATATATTCATTGCATCACTTAAAAACTGTGCTAATCCTTCTCCATACTTATCAATATTTTTAGTAAATCTTTCATCCCCTACATACATAAGGGCAAGACCTCTGAATATTTCTATAGTACAGTTATAAAAATTAGTACTTATGTGATTTCTCCACTGTTCAACTAAATCTTGAACTTGTTTATCTGATGGATCTTTATCCCTTAACTTAGCCAGTTCTTCATATATAACACTAGCTTCTCCAATGATATTTTCCCAATCATTTTTAGAATATTTTGATGTTTTTTCTTGGCTTTCTTTATAAGCATCACTGTTTCCGTATCTTTTTTCAGTTTCTTCTTTATACTTTTCTTGATGTTTTTTTACTTCTTCATAATCAAATGCTTTAAAATTATTTTTACTCATAGTTTCTCCTCCTAAATTTTCAATAGTATCATCTATTGATTCTAGTATTATTTCTAGTCTTTGTTTCTTTTCAAATATAAGATTACGTTGAGCTTTTAAAGCTTCCTCTCTATTAAAGTCTTTATCATCTAATATTTGCTTTATTTCTTGAAGGGGAAATTCTAATTCTTTAAACAGCAATATTTGATAAAGTCTTGATATATCATCATCATTATACATTCTATAATTTGAATCCGTTCTTTTACTAGGTGATAAAAGACCTATCTTATCGTAATGATGTAACATTCTTATACTTACACCTGTCAATTTTGATACTTCATTTATTTTATACATTTTTCCACCTCCTAGATTTATATTAATGTATGACATAATGTTAGGGTCAATAATAAGTTTTATGTAATAAAAAATCCCCATTTAGGGGATTTTTTTATAATGAAATTACCATACTCATAAGTTGATTATTTCTCTTTATAAATTCATCTAATTGTTTAGAATCTAATTCTTTATTAGATAATAAAGCTATATCTACTATTTGATTACAAATTAATGATACTTGTTCTTTTTTACTTTCATCATCTTTTAATGAAACTAATTTTTTAACTATAGAACTATTATCATTTATAACTAAAGTCTTTTCTTCTTCAAAACTCATACCAAAGTCCATTCCTGCGAATTGAGATCGCATTTCAGCCATTCTTCTAGATTGCTCTGAAATTAATATAATAGCAGGCGTATCTTCACTCTTTATGCTTTCTACTGAATAATTATTTATTCTATCACCTATAACATTTTTAAATAAGTTTTCTATCTCAGTTTTTATTTCTTTATTATCTTCATTATCCTCATTCTTTAATATATCAGATAAATCTGCATCTATTCTATTAAAGTGTACTCCTTGATTTTTAAATTCTATCATAGATATAAAATGATTATCTATTGTAGAGTCTAATATAACTGCATCTAATCCATAATCTTTAAATAGCTTTATATATTGTGATTGTTGCTCTTCATTACTCACATAGAATACCTTATTTTCATGTTTTTCTTTACAATTTTCTAAGTAATCATTAAGAGTTATATATTGTGAGTTTATAGTTTTAAATAATATACTATCTTTTACTTTATCATAGAAACTTTCATCTTTTAAGCATCCAAACTTAATAAATACTTGTATATCATCCCAGAACTTTTCATAATTTTCTCTTTCATTTTTATATAATGATTTTAACTTATCTGCAACCTTTTTAACTATATGTTTAGAAATTTTGCTTACATCTCTATCATTTTGTAAGAAACTTCTAGAAACATTCAAAGGTAAATCTGGGCAATCTATTACACCTTTTAATAATAATAAGAATTCTGGTATAACTTCTTTTATATTATCTGCTACGAATACTTGGTTATTGTATAATTTAACCTTACCTTCTATAAGTTCAAACTCATTTTTTAATTTAGGGAAGTATAATATCCCTTTTAAATTAAATGGATAATCTACATTTAAGTGTATCCAGAATAATGGTTCATCAAAAGTCTTAAATACTTTTCTATAGAACTCTTTATATTCTTCATCAGTACAATCCTTTGGTGCTTTTAGCCATAATGGATTTGTATCATTTATAGGTGTTGTATCTACTACTTCATCTTCTTTTGTTTCTTCTGTTTTTATAGTTTCTAAATATATATCAACTGGTAAGAATGAACAATATTTATCTATTATATTTCTTACTGTGTATTCTTCTAGGAACTCTTTACTATCATCTGCTAAGAATAATGTAATTGTTGTTCCTCTTGTCTTTCTATTATCTGATTCACTCAATTCAAATTCTAATCCATCTTCACTTACCCATCTTACTGGTGTCGCATCTTCTTTATAAGATAGTGTGTCTATTTGTACTTTTTTAGATACCATGAAAGAAGAATAGAATCCTAATCCAAAGTGTCCTATTATATCATTTTCTTCATCAATTTTTTCTTTGTATGTGTTAAAAAAATCTTCTGCGCCTGAGAATGCAACCTGATTTATATATTTTTCTACTTCTTCAGCAGTCATACCTATTCCATTATCTTCAAATATAAGTGCTGAATTTTCTTTATCTATCGATACTTTTATTTTATAATTTTCATCAGAGTTGCCTTGAGCTTCACCTAATGAAATTAATTTTTTGTATTTATTTACTGCATCACAACCGTTACTTATAAGCTCTCTTATAAATATATCTTTGTCTGAATATAACCACTTCTTTATTATTGGAAAAATATTTTCCGTATGTATTGATATACTACCCTTTTGATTATTCATTTTATCTCCTCCTAATTTTAATTAAAAACTTCTGGGATAAAATTAAGTTCCCTTTATAGGTATTATTGTATCACTTCTGTTAGCACTGTCAAGTATAGAGTGCTAATTTATATATTTTATAATTAACTCGTTGTTCTAGTTAAATTTAGTCATTGAAATTACTATGGTTAATTATATAGAAATGAATTATTAAAAATCTGTATAGATATTAACTCTCACAACATATTAATTATATAAATTTTATGCACAAATAAAATACAGTAAGTTAATTTTACTTAAAATACTGTATTTTAATAAATTTTATTATTGCTTTTTTAAATCTATCTTAATTTGTTGATCGTATAGCAGTTTAATATCACTATGAGAGAATGTAGATACTTTCTTAATTTTTCTTATTTTAGAAATATCATTTTTATGTCCTTCCAATTTTAATATCGTTGTGTATCTACCAGTATGCCTATCTATCGATTCCTTTACGCTACTACTTATATCTATCTCATTCCCTTCTTCATCATAGAACCATAAAGTAAGATAACCTGGTACTACTCCATCTTTATAATAAGTATATTTAATTTCTGTGTCTGTTATTTTAATATCTTCTATTACAAAATTTCCATATTCACTAGTTTCAAAAGTTATTGGTAAATTTTCTATACTTTGAGGATCTAGCTCCTTATTTTCTGTACTATAATCAAATGATATTGGTACTAATGTTAATAATTTTGTATCTTTATCAGCTTTTAAAAACTCATATGAATTACTTGCTATTCCAGTTTTAGTATTAACACCACTTCCTCCTTTATCTAATACATCTAATGAGTTATTCTTATCATCAAATAATGCAAATGAGTTTCCTAACATTGGTGTCCAATCTTTAAAAGTCTTAGTTGGCTTTTCATTTACACGTATTATGTTAGCTAACGGAGATATAGTTACTTTTTCTATATTAATATTATGTTTTATATCTATTTTTTCATTATTATAATCATAAGTTTGATTTATTGTATAATCTTTATTTACATTATAATTATAAGTATTATTAACTGATTTTAATTTATCTACTTTAAGTGATGTTTCCCAGTTACCTTCTATACCAAATATATTATTAACTCTAAATACAATTTCATCATTATTATCTATATCAACACTGCTAACATCTATTTTTTGCATACCTTTTAATTCATTTTCAGATATATAAGTTGCTTCATGCTCAATCATTCCACTACTTTCTTCTATTCTTTCACCGTCCATATAAGTAGATATAATTGGATTATCAAGGTATGCATCTTTATCTATTTTATTTATATTTTTATCTCTTTTAGATGTATGAAAAACCGTTATGTAATTATCATCTATTGATATATTATCTATTGTAAATTCTATACCCTTATCCTTTACTGTTAAATTTATATTGTTACTCATTTTTTCAAAATCATTTCTATCTGATAGATACATTGATTGTTTGTTATGATTAAAATAATCAATTGCATACTCTACTGCAAATGTAGTTGTTATAGTTAAAGTAGATATAACAGCTATAGATGCTGCCACTTTTGTAAGCTTTTTATATTGATATTTTTTAGTTTTCCCTCTTCTTATCGCATTCTTAGTTACTTCATCTATATTATCCGGTATTTTTATATCATCAAATTTACTCATTATTTTCCTCCTTCAATATATCATATAACTTCTTCTTTGCCCGTCTTATGTATGACTTTACTGTATTTTCATTACATTCCATAATCTCTGCAATTTGTGGTATGGTCAAATCATGGAAATATTGAAGTATAACAGGGGTTTTATATTTTTCATCCAACCTATCAATTGCATCATATAAATCTATGTTTTCTTCTATATTTGAGTATTCAATTTCCCCTATATAATCTTCCACTTGCTCATTTTGAAACTTATTGTAGTGCCTATTTTTCATATTTACATTATTTATTAATATTTTCGTTATCCAGGTTTTAAAAAAATTTGTATTTCTAAGTTTTGATATATTTATATACGCCTTGTACACAGTTTCTTGATATATATCTAATGCATCATGCTCATTTTTAACATATAAGAATGCTGTTTTATAAAGATATTCTTTATAGTTGTTTATGAGTATTTCAAAGGATTCATCGCATCCTTCTTTTGCTTTTTCAACTAATTTATATTCCGTATACTCCATTTGTTTTTTATTAAAAAAACCTATACTTTTTATTGCTATATTTTCAATCATTATATCCTCCCTTGTAATCAATATTACATATATTAGATGCACGAGGTATTAATAGAGTTGCATTTTATTTTTATTTTTACATAAAAAAGAATAGCATATTGATAAATCAATATACTATTCTTTTCTTGATTCTTATTTAAAGTAATTTACTCCAGATTCAAATATCTTCTGATCCTTTTCACCTATTATATTCTTTATAACATGCTCCCCCATTCTTTCAGAGTGACCCATCTTACCAAATATTCTACCATCAGCACTTGTTATACCTTCAACTGCATAAGTTGAACCATTTGGATTAAAATCTATATCATATGTAGCATTATCATTGAAATCTACATACTGAGTAGCTATTTGACCGTTAGCTATTAACTTTCTCATAACTTCTTCACTAGCAACAAATTTACCTTCTCCATGAGATATGGCTATACTATGAGTTTCTCCAACTTCTGTAGCCGCTAACCATGGAGATTTATTCGATGCTATTCTTGTTCTAACTATCTTAGATTGATGTCTACCTATGTTATTATAAGTTAATGTAGGTGCATCAACTGTAGTTTCTCTTATTTCACCATATGGAACTAATCCAAGTTTTATAAGTGCTTGGAATCCGTTACATATCCCTAGCATTAATCCATCTTGCTTAGTTAAGAATTCATTAATAGCTTCAGCAACTTTAGGATTTCTAAATACTGTAGCCATGAATTTAGCAGAACCATCTGGCTCATCACCTGCACTGAACCCTCCAGGTAACATTATTATTTGCGACTTACGTATTTGTTTAACTATAGTTTCTATAGAGTCTTCTATATCTTTATATGTTAAGTTCTTAAATACTTCTATATTTGTATTTGATCCTGCTTTTTCAAAAGCTCTTTGTAAATCATATTCACAGTTTGTTCCAGGGAACGTTGGTATGAATACTCTTGGTTTTGCTATGGTTATAGATGATTTTTTAGCTTCACCTTGAGATATAAAGTTTATAGTTTCTATCTTTTCTTTTATATCTACTGACTTAGTTGGGAATATAGGCTCTAATGTTTCACAGTAAGCATTATATAATTCATCTAATGATATTTCTTCATTTTCTATTATTATACTTTGTTCTTCTGTTGTAGCCCCTAGTACTATATAGTTATATCCATCTAGTAAAATTAAATCTTCTCTTGCTAATTCAAGTACTATATTTCCATAGTTAGGTTTAAATAAATCTTTAATACCTTCATTAAACTTAAATCCTATTCTATTACCAAATGCCATTTTAGCTATAGCTTCACCTATACCAGCAAATCCAAGTGCATATGTTGATAACACTTTCTTATTGTGTATAAGTTCTGTTACTTTGTCTAGGTTTTTCTTTAATATTTCAAAGTCAACTACATCATTTTCTAGTCTATCTGTTGATAACATTACAACTTGTGAATTAATTTTCTTAAATTCTGGTGATACTACATATTCTGCATCCACAGTATCCACAGCAAATGATACTAATGTTGGTGGTACATCTATATTTTTAAATGTTCCTGACATACTGTCTTTTCCGCCTATTGCAGGTATCCCAAGTCTATTTTGAGTATAATATGCACCTAAAAGTGCTGCAAATGGTTTACCCCATTTCATAGGGTTATCCCCAAGTTTTTCGAAATATTCTTGTAACGTAAGTCTTATTGAATCATATTTACCCCCAATAGCCACAGCTTTACACACAGATTCAACTACTGCATATAATGCACCGTGGAATGGACTCCATTTTCCTATTTTAGGGTTATATCCATATGTCATTATTGTTGAAATATTAGTTTCTCCACCAAGTACTGGTATTTTCGCTACCATACCTTGAGCTTCTGTTGCTTGATACTTACCACCAAACGGCATAAGTACAGTATTTGAACCTATTGTATTATCAAATCTTTCTACTAAACCTTTTTTAGAACAAACATTTAAGTCTGATAATACTTCCATGAATTTATCTTTTATATCTTCTTCTATAGCTAATTCACATTCTCTTTCTTTTAATTCACTTTTAAAGAATGTACTCTCTTCATTAACTTTATCAACATGAATTTTAGTAGTTTGCTTAACTCCATTTGTTTCTATGAAATCTCTACTCATGTTAACTATTGCTTTACCATTCCAGAACATTCTCATATATCCAGTATCAGTTACTGTAGCTACATGAGTTGCTTCTAAGTTTTCTTGTCTTGCTAAGTCTATGAATTTATCTTTATTAAAAGCATTTATAACTACTGCCATACGTTCTTGTGATTCTGATATAGCTATTTCAGTTCCATCAAGTCCATCATATTTTTTAGGAACTAAGTCTAAGTTTATATCTAAACTATCTGCAACTTCTCCTATAGCAACACATACTCCACCTGCTCCAAAGTCGTTACATCTTTTTATCATTTGTGCTACTTCTTTATTTCTAAAGAATCTTTGTATCTTTCTCTCATTTGGTGCATCTCCTTTTTGAACTTCTGCACTACAAGTAAGTATAGATTCTTCGCTATGTTCTTTAGATGAACCTGTAGCTCCTCCACATCCATCTCTTCCTGTTTTCCCTCCAAGAAGTATAACTATGTCACCACTTTGTGGAACTTCTCTTACTACATTTTCTTTAGGAGCTGCAGCTATTACTGCACCGATTTCCATTCTTTTTGCAACGAAGTCTTCATCATAAACTTCTGCAACTTGCCCTGTTGTAAGTCCTATTTGGTTACCATATGAACTATATCCATGAGCAGCCTCAGTAGTTATTTTTCTTTGCATAAGCTTACCTGGCAATGTATCTTCTAAAGTTGTTCTTGGATCTGCACTTCCTGTTACTCTCATTGCTTGATACACGTAACTTCTGCCTGATAATGGGTCCCTTATTGCCCCCCCTAAACAAGTTGCAGCTCCACCAAATGGTTCTATTTCTGTTGGATGGTTATGAGTTTCATTTTTAAACATTACTAAGTATGGCTCTACTTTTCCATCTATTTCAACATCAACATTTATACTACAAGCATTTATTTCTTCACTTACATCTAAATCTTCTAATTTACCTTGTTTTCTTAATTCTTTCATAGCTATAGTTGCTATATCCATTAAGCATATATCTTTTTGTCTATCTACATAAACATTTTTTCTTGATTCAAGATACATATCATAAGCTTCTTTTATTACATCTGTGTACTTACCACTTTCTATTTTTACATCTTCTATTTCAGTCATGAATGTCGTATGTCTACAGTGATCTGACCAATAAGTATCTAATACTTTTATCTCTGTTATTGTAGGGTTTCTCTTTTCAGTATTTTTAAAATATCCTTGAACATGAGCTAAGTCCCCTAATGTCATAGCAAGTCCGTTATTCTTTAAAAATACTTTTAACCCTTCTTCATTTAAATCTATAAATCCATCTAATATTTCTACTTCTGTAGGAATTTCTGTTTCCATCTTTAAACTCTCTGGTTTTTCTAAAGAAGCTTCTCTACTATCAACTGGATTTATTATATAATCTTTTATTTTATTAAACTGTTCGTCTGTTATATTTCCTGTTAATATGTATAATTTAGCAGTATTTATTTCTGGTCTATTACCTTCATTTACTATTTGTATACATTGAGCTGCCCAATCTCCTCTTTGATCATATTGACCTGGAAGATATTCTATAGCAAATACTCTTTCCCCCTCATTAAACTCTAGTGTTTCATGATAAACAATATCTAAGTTAGGCTCTGAAAATATTGTTTTTGCTGCATTTTCATATACTTCCCCATCTATTCCTTCTATGTCATATCTATTTAAAATTCTTAGGTTTTCTATAGTATCTATATGTAAACTTTCTATTAAATCCTTTTTTAAAGCTCTAGCTTCAAGGTCAAATCCTTGTCTTTTTTCAACTAGTATTCTTCTAACACTTGATTCTAAACTTATAGTACTTAACATATCTTTTCTCCCTTTTTATATAATTAAAATGACAATACTAACTAAGTAGCTCGTTAACACATCGCTCAAATATATGATTTAAACAACCTGGTAACGAGTCACTTATTATACGTCAGATTTTATGACTTAAATTTTATTACTTAAGCCATAAAATCTATTTTTTAATTAAATCCCTAACTATTTTATATAATTTTAAGATTTATATTTAGAAAGATATTTCTTCACATAACTTTATCCCTATATCAGTTCTATAATGCATTCCTTCAAAGTTTATTTTCTCTATATTTTTATATACTTTTTTAGCAGCTTCTTCTACACTGTCTGCACTTGTTGTTATTCCTATAACTCTACCACCATTAGTAACTAAGTTTCCGTCTAACATCTTAGTTCCACTATGAAATACAACTATATCTTCATCTAAATCTTCAAGCCCAGTTATCACTTTACCTTTTTCATAATCTTCTGGGTATCCGCATGATGTAAGCATTACACAAACAGCTTCTTCTTTTTTATAATTAATTTCTATATCTTTTAATTTGTTATCTAATATAGCTTCCATTATTTTATGTAAATCAGTTTCTAATCTGAATAAAACTGATTGAGTTTCAGGATCTCCAAATCTCACATTATATTCAAGTACTTTTGGACCATCTTCTGTTATCATAAGTCCTATAAATAATACCCCTTTATAATTTAAGTTATCTTTTTTGAAACCTTGTAAAGTTCTATTTAATACTTTCTCATTTATTTCTTTAGACAACTCATCTGTGTAGATTTCACTTGGAGAGAAAGTACCCATTCCTCCTGTGTTTGGACCTTTTTCAAAGTTGTATACTTTTTTGTGATCTTTAGCACTTACCATAGGAACTATTGTATCGTTATCTACAAATGCTAATATAGAAGTTTCAATACCTGATAAAAACTCTTCTACTACTATTTTTTCTCCAGCACTTCCAAACTTTTTATCACTCATCATTTCCTTTAAAGTATTTATAGCCTCTTCTCTATTTTCAGGTATTACAACACCTTTTCCAGCTGCTAACCCATCAGCTTTTATAACCACTGGATATCCAAAACTATCAATTTCACTTATAGCTTCATCTAAATTTGTATATTCTTTATATTTAGCAGTTGGTATATTATGTCTTATCATAAAGTCTTTAGAAAATGCCTTACTTCCCTCAAATGTAGCGCATTCTTTGTTTGGTCCAAATATTTTAAGACCTTCTTTTTCAAATTCATCTACTATACCATTTACAAGAGGAACTTCTGGTCCAACTACAGTTAAATCTATATTATTTTCTTTTGCAAACTTTACTAAATTTTCTATATCATTATCATTTATATTTACACATTGTGCAACATCTGCTATCCCTGCATTTCCTTGAGCACAATAGATTTTTTCAACATTATTTTCTTTACTTAATTTCCAAGCTATGGCATGTTCCCTTCCACCACCGCCTACAATTAATATTTTCATAATTTACCCCCTAGTGTTTAAAGTGTCTTGTTCCTGTAAACACCATTGTCATTTCATATTTATCACAAGCATCTATTGAGTCTTGGTCTTTTATTGAACCCCCTGGTTGAACCACTGCACTTATTCCATACTCATTAGCTAATGTTACACAATCATCAAATGGGAAGAATGCATCTGAAGCAAGTACTGCTCCTTTGAAATCTTTATCTTTGTTATTTTCTAAGGCATTTTTAAGTGCCCATATTCTTGATGTTTGACCACATCCTGATGCTAAAGTTTGACCATCTTTAACTATAACTATGGCATTTGATTTCATGTTTTTAACTATCTTCATACCAAATTCCATATCTTTAAGTTGCTCTTTAGAAGGTTTTACTTTTGTTACTGTTTCATACTTATCAGCTAATACATTGTTTTTATCTTGTATTAATAACTTACCATCTAAATACTTCATATCGTATGGTTGTAAGCTATCTTCGATTTTAGATAATTTTAATACTCTTAAGTTTTTCTTTTGTCTTAAAACATCTAAAGCTTCTTCTGTAAAATCATAAGCTACTACTATTTCTAAGAATATTTCATTTAACTTCTTAGCAGTTTCAACGTCTACTGTTGAAGTTATCCCTACTATTGCCCCAAATATTGAAACGGTATCAGCTTCATAACATTTTGTATAAGCTTCTAAAGCATTAGTTCCAAGTCCTACTCCACATGGATTAGTATGTTTTATAGCTACTGAAACAACTTCTTCACTATCTTTAAATTCTCTCATAACTTCTAAGCATCCATGTAAATCATTTATATTATTAAAAGAAAGTTCTTTTCCGTTTAATTGTTCATAATTTAATATTGTATTTTTCGCATTTGGTTGGCTATATAAAATACCTTCTTGATGTGGATTTTCTCCATATCTTAAAGTTTGTTCCTTTTGGAAAGTTAAGTTAAGTATTTCTGGATATTCATCTCCTACTTCACTAGCAAAATAAGTAGATATAAGAGCATCATATCTTGCTGTAGTTGAGAATGCCTTATAAGCTAGCCTTTTTCTATCTTCTAAAGTTAACTCATTATTTTTTAATTTTTCTATTATTGTGTCGTAATCAGCTACATCAACTACTATCGTTACATCTTTATAGTTTTTAGCAGCTGAACGTATCATAGATGGTCCGCCTATATCTATGTTTTCTATCATTTCTTCATGACTTTTTCCAGCTTTTAAAGTTCCTTCAAAATCATATAAGTTAACTGCTACTAAATCTATAGAACCTATATTGTATTCATTTACAGTATCCATATGAGATTTTTTATCTCTTTTATAAAGTATTCCACCATGTATATATGGATTTAATGTCTTAACTCTTCCGTCTAGCATCTCTGGGAATTTTGTAACTTCGTCAATTGTTATTGCATTTACCCCGTTCTCTTTTAGTATCTTAAATGTATTACCAGTAGATATAATTTCATATCCTAAGTTGTTTAATTCCTTAGCAAATTCAACTACTACACTTTTATCTGTCACACTTATTAATGCTCTTTTACTCATTTATAAACACTCTCCTCCCCTGAATACTTAATTTATTTTCACAGAACAATCTTATACTTTCCTTTAAAATTCTATGTTCAACTTCTAAAACTCTTTTTGCAAGAGACTTTGCATCATCATCTTGTTCTACATTTACAGTTTCTTGCATTATTATTGCTCCAGTATCTGCTCCCTCATCTACAAAATGTACTGTAGCTCCAGTTACCTTCGCACCATAATCTATAACACCTTTGTGTACCTTTTCACCGTAATACCCCTTTCCACAGAAAGAAGGTATTAACGATGGATGAATATTTATTATTTTATTTCTAAATTCATCTACAAATTTAGGAGTTATTATTTTTAAATATCCTGCTAAAACTATTAAATCTATGTTATTTTCTTTTAATAGCTCTATTATTTTATCTTCATCAGTTTCATAAACTGCTTTAATTTTGCTTACTCTAGCCCTTTCTAAACCATAGGCATCTTCTTTATTTGAAATAACAAGCTTTACTGTACCTTTTATTCCACCTGATTTTGTTTCATCTATAATAGCTTGTAAATTTGTACCTACACCAGATATTAAAACTCCAATGTTTAACATAAATCTACTCCTTCATGAGTATCAACAACTTCACCTATTATATAAGCTCTGTCTTTCATTAATTCAGTATATTTTGCATCTACATGTATTTCTTCTCTATTATTTATAAAATTAACGACTTCTTCAGCTTTATTTTTTTCAACTACCATAACTAACCCGATTCCCATGTTAAAACTCTTATGTAGTTCTCTTTCATCTATAGCATTGAAGCTTTCTATTACTTTAAATATCGCTGGCTTTTCCCAAGAATTTTTATTTATATCTATTCCTAAACCTTTAGGTATAACTCTTGGTATATTTTCTATAACTCCACCACCAGTTATATGAGCTATGGATTTTATATCATATTGTTTTAATAAATCTAATACTAACTTAACGTATATTTTTGTTGGTGTTAATAAAGCTTCTCCTAAAGTCATTCCTAATTCTTCTATATGTTGATTTAGCTTATAGTTATATGTATCTAAGAATATTTTTCTTATGAAAGAGTATCCGTTGCTGTGTACCCCACTTGATGATATCCCTATTAAAACATCCCCTGCTTTAACATTTTGACCTGAAACTATCTTCGCCTTATCAGCTATACCAACAGAAAATCCTGCTAAATCATAATCATCTTCAGCATACATTCCTGGCATCTCAGCAGTTTCTCCACCTATTAACGCACATCCTGCCATTTTACATCCATCTACTATACCACCAACTATTTGATCTATATTTTCTGCAACTAATTTTCCAGTAGCTATATAATCTAAAAAGAATAATGGTTTAGCCCCTTGGCATATTAAGTCATTGACACACATTGCAACTAAATCTATCCCTACTGTATCATGTTTATCCATCATTTGAGCTAATCTTAATTTAGTACCAACTCCATCAGTAGAAGAAAGTAAAACTGGTTCTTCCATACCTACAAATTCCTTTAGGCTATATAGTCCACTAAAGTTTCCTAAATCACCTATTACATTATTATCATAAGTAGATTTTATTTTCCCTTTTATAAGATCTACTGCTCTGTTTCCCTCGTCTATATCTACACCTGATTGTTTGTATGTTAGCATGAAAGTAGTTCCTCCCTATCTAATTTCTTAACTGGATAATCTCCATCAAAGCAAGCTTTACAAAAAGTAGCTTTATTTTCTGTAGCTTCTACCATTAAATCTATATCTAAGAATTTTAAAGAATCACACCCTATATATTCTCTAATATACTCTACATCATTACCTGAAGCTATTAGGTTTGAGCGATGCGGTGTATCTATACCATAGTAGCAAGAGTACTGTACTGGAGGAGATGTTATTCTTAAGTGAATTTCACTAGCACCTGCATCTCTAAGTGATTTTACTATTAGTTTAGAAGTTGTTCCTCTAACTACAGAATCATCGACTAAAACTATAGATTTACCTTTTACTACATTTGATAATGGATTTAATTTTATCTTAACCCCTATTTCTCTTTCTTCTTGAGTAGGTTTTATAAATGTTCTACCTACATATCTATTTTTAACTAGGCCTTCACTTAAAGGAAGTTTACTTTCGTTAGAATAACCTACTGCTCCTGCCCATCCTGAATCAGGAACTGGTACTACTATATCAGCTTTTATATCTTCATCTTTAGCTAATACTTCTCCACATTTAACTCTAAAATCATATGCATTTACATTATCTATAGTTGCATCATTTCTTGCAAAGTAAATATGTTCAAATATACAACTTTTCTTAACTTGTTTATAGTTTTCAGAGTAAAAATAAGATTTAAGTTTACCATCTTTTACAACTATTATTTCACCAGGTTCAACATCTCTTATTACTTCTCCACCAAGTATATCTATTGCACAATTTTCTGAAGCAAATATATACTCATCACCTTTTTTACCTAATAATAAAGGTCTAAATCCATGTGGATCCCTGACTGCTACTAACTCATCTTCTCCCATTATTACAAGAGAGTATGCTCCTTTTATATAGTCCATAGTTATTTTTATACTTTCTACTATATCTCCCTTATAGTATCTAGCTAATATATATAAAATTACTTCTGTGTCAGAATTTGCTTGAAACATATATCCATCTTCTTCTAACATATCTCTTAAGTAATTTGCATTTACTAGATTTCCGTTATGAGCTAAGGCTAATTCTCTTTTTCTACATCTCCCAACAAGGGGTTGACAGTTTGCTAAATGGCTTCCTCCAGCTGTTGAATATCTAACATGCCCTATACCTATATTTCCTTTTAAGTTTGCTAGCTCACTTTCTTTAAATACATCTCCAACTAAACCCATATCTTTTTTATAATTTATATTGTCACCATTAGATATTGCCATTCCACAACTTTCTTGTCCTCTATGTTGAATTGAATATAAAGAGTAATATAATTCTTTAGCTATATCTTTATTTGAATAAATCCCTACTATACCACACATAAAACGTCCTCCTAGTTACTCATTCTAGCAAGAACTTCTTCATAACCTTGTACTAAATCTCCAAGATCTCTTCTGAATCTATCTTTATCTAATTTTTCATTTGTGTCTACATCCCAAAGTCTACAAGTATCAGGAGATACCTCATCCGCTAATATTATATTTCCTTCACTATCTTTCCCAAACTCTAGTTTAAAGTCTACTAACTTTAAGTTCATTTTTAAGAAAAATTCCTTCATAATTTCATTTATCTTTAAGGCTTCATTTCTTAAGAATTGTAATTCTTCTCTAGTAGCTAATTTCATTGCTACAGCATGGTCATCATTTAACATAGGATCTCCGTATGCATCATTTTTGTAAGATAGTTCGAATATTGGCTCATCTAAAACTATACCTTCTTCTACCCCATATCTCTTGCAGAACGATCCTGCTGTTATATTTCTTACTATTACTTCAAGTGGTAGTATTTCAACCTTCTTAACTAACATTTCTCTTTCTGATATTTTTTTTACGAAGTGCGTTTTGATTTGTTCCTCGTGTAACATTTCAAATATTATTGTAGAAATTTTATTATTTAAAATACCCTTTGATGATATTTGAGCTTTTTTCTCCCCATTAAATGCAGTTGCATCATCTTTAAAATAAACTATAAACTCATTTTCACTATCTGTAGAATATACTTTTTTTGCCTTTCCTTCATATAATAACATAATAAATTACCCCCTTAAGTTTTTATCATCTTCTAGTACTTTTTCTTCCATTTCTTTTCTATATAAAACTAAATCTTCTTTTAATTTTGGATATTTAATACTCATAATTTGAAGTGCCGTTAATGCTGCATTTATACCTGAATCTATTGTTACTGTTGCTACAGGTATACCTGGCGGCATTTGAACTATTGATAAAAGTGAATCTAAACCATCCATTGTCGATGATTTTATTGGTAAGCCTACTACTGGTATTAATGTATGAGAAGCTATTACTCCAGGTAAATGTGCTGCTTTTCCTGCTGCTCCTATTATTACGTCTGTATCATTTTCTATTTCTTCTAAAAATGATACTAATTGCTTTGGTGTTCTATGTGCTGACAGTGCTCTTACAGAAACTTCTACACCAAATCTTTCTAATAACTTTATCCCATCTTCTAATTTAGGATAATCTGACTTTGACCCCATTATTACAGCTACTTTCATGTTTCCCCCTCCATAAATATTATATGTCATTCATTTCAGTTAAGAATATTCGAATATTATTAATAATTAATACTTTAATATTCTTTTTATTCTGTAATATTATATTTATATTTTATTATATTTTTCATAATTTATCAACCATTTTACGAACTTTATCTCTAAAACTTTAATAATAATTCGTATTGTGTTATTAACTTTAAAAATTAAAAAGCCTAGCACTTTTTAGTGCTAGGCTAGCTTATTATTTTAAGAATACAAATTTTAATATAAATAATATTGAAAGTAATATTAACGATAAGTTTACTTCACTCTTCTTATTAGTAGCTAATTTTAAAGCTGTGAAAGATATTATACCAAATATTATTCCATCCGCTATACTGTAAGCAAGTGGCATCATAGTAAATGTTAAGAATGCTGGTATTGAATTTGTAAAATCGCTAAAATCTATTTTTGTAAGTGAACCTGCCATCATAACTCCTACTAATATAAGTACTGGAGCCGTTGCTTGCGTTGGTATTGATGTAAATATCGGCGCAAAGAATAATGAAAGTAAGAACATTAAACCTGTTGTTATTGATGTTAATCCTGTTCTTCCACCTTCACCTATTCCTGATGCACTTTCAACATAAGATGTTACTGTAGATGTTCCAAGTAAAGCTCCTACAGTCGTTCCTATAGCATCTGCAAATAATGCTTGTTTAGCTTTAGGAAGCTTGCCATTTTCATCTAACATATCTCCTTTTGAAGCAACCCCTACTAAACATCCTACTGTATCAAATAAATCAACAAATAAGAATGTAAATACAACTACAACCATATCAAAGCTAAATATTTGATTCATTGGAACTGATAAAGCCTGCATAAATATTGGTTTTATTGATGGAGCAGCAGATACTATTGCATTTGGTATTTGTACAAGTCCAGCTACCATGCCTATTGCTGATACAACTAGCATAGCTAAAAGAAATGCACCTTTAATATTTTTAGCAATTAGTATAGATGCTAATATTAGACCAAATAAGGTTAACAATACTAATGGATCTGTTAAATCTCCTAACTGAAGTATTGTAGCTCCGTTAACTACTATACCTGCATTTGCTAATCCTATAAATGCTATAAATAATCCTATTCCTGCTGTAACCGCATGTTTTAATACAGGTGGTATACAGTCTATTATTTTTTCTCTAACGTTTGTTATTGTAAGTAATATAAATATAATTCCTTCTATTAATACTGCAAATAATGCAAATTGCCAACTATATCCCATTCCTAAAACAACTGTGTATGCAAAAAACGCATTAAGTCCCATTCCTGGAGCTAAAGCTATTGGATAATTTGCTAATAACCCCATTGCACAACTGCCTATAAATGCTGCTATTGCTGTTGCAGCAAATACTGCTCCCTTATCCATACCTGTTTCTGAAAGTATGTTAGCATTTACAACTAATATATATGCCATGGTCATGAAAGTCGTTATTCCTGCTATTACTTCTGTTTTTACACTAGTATTATGTTCTGATAATTTAAAAGTCTTATCTAGCCAATTTTTGCTCGTTACTTGAGTTACTTGCATAGTTACCTCCATTTTTTATTATTCGTCCATTAACTAACTTTATATTGATAATTATATTATATAGTTCTAATATAGGCAAGTATTTTAATGTATTTCATATTAAATTTACACATTGAAGTTCGTAATTTTATATTAGTATCCTATTTTTTATTATTTTATCAGCTTCAAAATATATATTTCAAAAAACACGAACTAAAAATTAGAATGTGATATTTTAGTTTTATATCAACAAATACTATATTATTATACAAAGCATATCTCTCTAAGTATATTTGTGTATAAAATAAAAGAGGCTAACCTCTATTGAGATAGCCTCTTTACATCATTAATTTAAGAATATAAACTTTAATATAAATATAATAGAAAGTATTATTAAGTATATATTAACTTCTTCTTTTTTATTAGTTGCTAACTTTAAGATTGTAAATGATATTATACCAAATATTATTCCATCTGCTATGTTGTAAGCAAGTGCCATCATAGAAAATGTTAAGAATGCTGGTATTGCATTTGTAAAATCATTAAAATCTATCTTTGTAAGCGAACTTGCCATCATAACTCCTACTAATATAAGTACTGGAGCCGTTGCTTGTGTTGGTATTGCTGTAAATATTGGTGCAAAGAATAATGCAAGTAAGAACATTAATCCTGTTGTTATCGCAGTTAATCCAGTCCTTCCACCTTCTCCTATACCTGCAGCACTTTCAACATATGATGTTACTGTTGATGTTCCTAGTAATGAACCAATTGTTGTTGCTATAGCGTCTGAAAGTAGTGCTTGTCTAACTCTAGGTAACTTTCCGTCTTCATCTAACATATTACCTTTTGATGCTACCCCTACTAAACATCCTACTGTAGTAAATAAATCCATAAATAAGAATGTAAGTACTACCATAAACATATCGAAACTAAATATTTGATCAAAAGGAATTGATAATGCTTGTAAGAATACTGGTTTCATTGAAGGTACACTAGATACTACTGCACTTGGCACATCTACTAAACCAATAATCATTCCTACCACTGATACTATTAACATTCCTATAAGGAATGCTCCTTTTACATTTTTAGCAAGTAATATAGATATTACTATTAAACCAAATATAGTTAATAGCACCAATGGGTCTTGTAAATTACCTAATTGAAGTATTGTTGCTCCATTTGTAACAAGTCCAGAGTTTGATAATCCTACAAAAGCTATAAAAAGACCTATACCTGCTGTTATTGAATCCTTTAAAACATTAGGTATACAATCTAATATTTTCTCTCTAACATTTGTTACAGACATTAATATAAATATTATACCTTCTATAAATACTGCGCAAAGTGCGAACTGCCAACTATATCCCATACTTAATACTACTGTATATGCAAAAAATGCATTAAGCCCCATACCAGGAGCTAGAGCTACTGGATAATTTGCTAATATCCCCATTATACATGAACCTATAAATGCTCCTATTGCTGTAGCAGTAAAAGCTGCTCCTTTATCCATTCCCGCATCAGCAAGCATATTAGAGTTTACAACTAGTATGTACGCCATTGTCATGAATGTTGTTATTCCTGCTAAAACCTCTGTCCTTATATTTGTCTTGTTTTCTGTTAATTTGAAAGTTTTATCTAGAAAACTTTGCTTTGTTACTTGAGTAGCTTGCATAGTCGTTCTCCTAACATTTTATTTTTAATATTTCATATAATCCGTATTTTATTATAATCGCATGGATAATTATATTATAATAATTATTATTTTTCAATATATTTTTATGTGTTAATTGTAAATAGTTCGTTTTTTATCTGAATTATATAATTAAATCATATAAATATGTAAACAAAAAGACACTTATAATTCACTTAGTTAACTGATTAAAATCAACAAAAGGAGTATCAAAAATGACCTTTAATCATATTAAAATAAATCAAGTAAAAAAATATAGAAATAAATTATTACTTAGAGATAAAAGATAAAGTTTATAGAT
>Skinner_p2__coassemble_434_pt1 | contig 29097 bp, 26 predicted proteins | sample Skinner_p2__metabat2_high_PE_010 | metagenome-assembled genome bin Skinner_p2
GTTTAATAATAATATGCAACAATAATTATTGTTGCATATTATTTATTTTATATATACTACAAAATTGTACATGATAAAAAATAATATAAATATTAATCTTAACTATAAAAACGCTATCAAAACTTATAGAATTTAATTAAGAGGGAGTTAAAACAAATTTTCAATTTATTAAAGCTATAAATACTGGAGAAATGAGGTTAAAATATGAAAAATTTTAACGAAATTATAAAATTTGTAAAAGAGAGGTCCAAAAACTATATCAGTTGCATGTTGCCAAGATAAAGAAGTTTTAATGGCCATTGAAATGGATAGAAAATAAAAAATAGCAAAAAATATAAATTTAGATTTGAGTAATTATGAATTAATATATATATAAGATTTATCAAAAGCATCTCTAAAATCTGTAGAACTAGTGTCCAAGGGAAATGCCCATATGGTAATGAAGGGTCTAGTAGATACATCAATAATACTAAAAGCAGTTCTAGATAGAGATAAAGGTCTAAAAACAGGTAATATTCTAAGTCAGGTTGCAGTATTTGATATTAAAAGTTATGATAGATTATTTTTATAACAGATGCAGCTATGAACTTAGCTCCAGATTTAAATTCAAAAAAGCAAATTATAGAAAATGCATGTAAAGTATATCATGCATTAGATATAGACATTCCAAAAGTAGCAGCGCTATGTGCAAAAGAAAAAGTAAATACAAAAATGAAAGATACATTAGACGCAAAAGAGCTAGAAGAAATGTGTAATATAGGGGAAATTATAGGATGCATAGTAGGAGGACCTTTTGCTTTAGATAATGCAGTATCATTAGAAGCAGAAAAGCATAAAGGAACAACTCATCAAGTTGTAGGAAATGCGGATATATTACTAGCTACAGATATAGAGGCTGTGAATATATTGTACAAATCATTAGTATTTTTCTCAGAGTCAAAAAATGCAGGTATTATAGTAGGGGCAAAAGTACCTATAATATTAACTTCAAGAGCAGATGATGAATAAACTAAGCTAAATTCAATAGTTTTAGGTGTATTAATGGCATATAAATCTTAATATATGGTGGATAAATTATGAGATTGATTTAAATGAAGAATCAGTATCTACGGTGGGGATATGTAATGGGAGTAGTATTAAAAAACCACAAGGGTTAACATATGTTCAAACATATTACTGCCCAGGATGTACTAACGGTATAATTCATAGATTAGTATTAGAAGAGTTAGATGTGATAGGTGATACTATTGGAGTTACTCCAGTTGAATGTTCAGTTTTAGCATATAATTATTTTAACTGTGACAAGAAAGAAGCATCTCATGGTAGGGCATCAACAGCTTCTACATGGATAAAAAGAGTTCATCCTGATAAAGTAGTATTTACATATCAAGGTGATGGAGATTTAGAATCTATAGGTACGGATGAAATAGTTCATGCAGCGGCTAGAGGTGAAAAGTTTACAATTATATTTGTAAACAATGCTATATATGTAATGACTGGTGGACAAATGGCTCAACTACTTTAGTTGGTCAAAAGCTACAACACCACCCACTGGAAGAGATGTTGCAAAGCAAGGATTCCCAATAAAAATGAGTGAAATGTTAGCTACACTTACTGGTGCCGTATTTGTAGAAAGAGTATCAGTAGATACTCCAGTAAATGTAAGAAAAGCTAAAAAAGCTATTAAGAAGGTTTTTGAAGTCCAGCAAGCAGGTCTAGGTTAAGGTGTTATTCAAAATAAAATTTAATATATGAAGATAATAAAAGTTAGTAGTTTTAAGTTTAAAGAATATGAATTACTCTATAGTGTATATTTTAAATAATTATATTGTTCTTTTTGTTTATCTGTATTAAAATGTCTTTATGGATTAAACTGAGAGAATAATACAATTTAAATATACATAATAATATACTTAGACGTTTTTTCTTTTTGAAAGGAGATTTTTAATGAGGAAATATTTTGGAACAGATGGAGTAAGAGGGGTAGCTAATACAGAACTTACTTGTGATTTAGCATATAAATTAGGAAGAGCTGGTGGATATGTATTAGCTCAAGGCAAAGATAAAGTTAAAGTAATAGTTGGAAAAGATACGAGAGTTTCGGGAGATATGTTAGAATCATCACTAATTGCAGGTCTTATGTCTGTAGGATGTGATGTTATTACAGTTGGAGTAATACCAACTCCTGGTGTTGCATATTTAACTAAAAAATATGAAGCTGACTGTGGTGTAGTTATATCAGCATCTCATAACCCAGTTGAATATAATGGTATAAAATTCTTTAATAAAAATGGATATAAACTAGATGATTCAGTTGAATTAGAAATAGAAAATTATATAGATAATATAGAAAAAGTAGATTATCATCCGGTTGGAGAAAAAGTTGGAAGAAAAATATTTGTTCATAACGCTCAAAGAGATTATATAGACTACTTAAAATCTATAGTAAATGTTGATTTTAAAGGTTTAAAAGTAGTATTAGATTGCGCTAATGGAGCAGCATACAAAGTTGCGCCAGCAATATTTAGTGAATTAGGAGCAAATGTAGTAACTATAAATAGTGAACCAGATGGAAATAATATAAATGATAAATGTGGATCTACACATCCAGAAAAATTACAAAAAGCTGTTGTAGAGAACAAAGCTAACTTAGGTCTTGCATATGATGGAGATGCAGATAGATTAATTGCTGTTGACGAAAATGGAAACATTGTAGATGGTGACCATATAATGGTATTAAGTGCTATACATTTAAAAAATAAAGGTAAATTAGCACAAGATACTTTAGTAGTTACAGTTATGAGTAATATAGGGCTTACTATAGCAGCAAAAGAGCATGGTATAAATCTAGCTACTACTGCTGTAGGAGATAGATACGTATTAGAAGAAATGAAAAATAGTGGATATAACCTTGGTGGAGAGCAATCAGGGCATATGATATTCTTAGATTATAACACAACTGGAGATGGAGTTTTAAGTTCTTTAGTATTAGCTCAAATAGTATTAGAAGAAGGTAAAAACTTATCAGAACTTGCAGCTGTGATGACTAAATACCCACAAGTATTAGTTAATGCAAGAATAAAAAATGAAAATAAGAATAGATATATGGAGTATCCAGAGATAAAATCTGAGATAGAAAGAATAGAAAAGTTACTAGATGGATGTGGAAGGGTTTTAATAAGACCATCAGGAACAGAGCCATTAGTAAGAGTTATGTTAGAAGGTAAAGAGGAAGGTCAAATAAGAGAATTAGCAACAAACTTAGCTAATCTTATACAAGAAAAATTATCTTAATTTTTAAGATGAGCATAAAATTAAAATTTATGCTCATCAATAAGCGCCAGAACTTAGTTACTAGCGACAACGAATTGATATTACAAGAACTAAGTTGACGAGGTCAGAGTTTATCGAATTGTCGGCGGATGCTCTGCGGTGAGTTCACCATCGTAAAAGCTTTCTTAAAATATAGGAGTAATTCTATACACAAAGGGAAGCTTAAGTGAATAATATATGACCTAACTCTAAAAATATAAATAATAATAATATTTTTAGGAGGAATTTAATATGTGTGGAATAGTTGGATATTTAGGACACAGACAAGCAACAGAAGTTTTAGTAGAAGGACTTTCTAAATTAGAGTACAGAGGATATGATTCTGCAGGAGTTGCAGTTAATACTGGAAATGAATTAGAAATAAGAAAGTTTAAAGGAAGATTAGCAATACTTGCTGAAGATTTAGAAAAATCTCCAATATTAGGTGGATTAGGAATAGGACATACTAGATGGGCAACTCATGGAGAGCCATCTGATGTAAACTCTCATCCTCACTTTAATATGGATAGAACAATAGCTGTTGTACACAATGGAATAATAGAAAACTATATGGAATTAAAAGAAGAATTACAAGCTGAAGGTGTTGTGTTTTTATCTCAAACAGATACAGAAGTTGTAGCTCATTTAGTAGATAAATACTATGAAGGAAATTTACTAGATGCTGTTTATAAAGCAACTGAAAGATTAAGAGGAGCATATGCTTTAGGTGTTATATGTAAAGATAACAACAATGAATTAGTTGCAGTTAGAAAAGATAGTCCATTAGTTGTAGGGCTTGGAGAAGGTGAAAACTTTATAGCATCAGACATACCTGCTATACTAAAATATACAAGAAATGTATACTTCTTAGAAAATGGTGAATTTGTTCATATAGTTGGAGATAAGTTAACTATTTTAGATGAAAATAGAAACGCTGTTGAAAAAGAAGTTACAGAAATAACATGGGATGTAGAGGCTGCATCTAAAGGTGGATATGAACATTTCATGTTAAAAGAAATATACGAACAACCAAATGGTGTTAAAGAAACATTAATAAGAAGATTAAATGATAATGGAGAAATCCAATTAGATGATATAAAAATGACTAAGGAAGACTTAGATAAAATAAATAAAGTTTATATAGTTGCATGTGGTACTGCATATCATGCAGGGCTTGTTGGTAAATTTGCTATAGAAAAGTTTGCAAAAATACCTGTAATAACAGACATAGCATCTGAATTTAGATACAGAGACCCATTTGTTGACGAAAATACTTTATTAATATTAGTAAGTCAATCAGGTGAAACAGCAGATACTTTAGCATCTTTAAGATATGCTAAGGAAAGAGGAGCTAGAATATTATCAGTAACTAACGTTGTAGGTTCTTCTATAGCTAGAGAATCAGATGATGTATTCTATACTTGGGCAGGTCCTGAAATATCTGTTGCATCTACTAAAGCTTATACAACTCAATTAGTATCATTCTATATGATAGCATTAGACTTCGCTATAAAGAAAGGTACTATAACAAGAGAATTCTACAATGAGATGATAGAAAAATTAAAAGAAATGCCAGAAAAGGTATCTAAAGCTTTAGAACAAGAAGAATATATAAAAAATGATGTTGCAAAAACATTAAAAGATGCAAGTAGTGCTTTCTACTTAGGTAGAGGATTAGATTATAACTTAGCTATGGAAGGTGCTTTAAAGATAAAAGAAATATCTTATATACATGCAGAAGCTTTTGCAGCTGGTGAATTAAAGCACGGTACAATAGCATTAATAGAAAAAGGAACTCCGGTAATAGCAATAGCAACTCAAGAGGAATTATTTGAAAAAATGGTTTCTAATATGGAAGAAGTTAGAGCTAGAGGTGCATATGTTATAGCTATAGCTCAAGAAAAAAATAAAGAAGTTGAAAAAGCTGCTGATAAGGTAATATATATACCAAATGTAGATGATATAGTATCTAGTATATTAACAGTTTTACCACTTCAATTATTATCTTACTATGTTGCAGTTGAAAGAGGCTGTGATGTAGACAAACCAAGAAACTTAGCTAAATCAGTAACAGTTGAATAGATATAAAAACAATTTATAAAAGTATATCCTCCTTAAAATTGTCAATAATTTAAGTATAAAATGATAATTTTAAGGGGGATTTTTAAATGAAAATAGTTAAGGTTATAGCTAGTTTTTTTATACTAATGTTAATAGGCATATTTATTTCATATGGAGACACTGATAATAGTGGATACGATAAGTTTTTAGAAACATTTAACAATACACAAGCAGATTTTAAATTTTATAATATAAAAGCTAATGGATTAATAAATTATGATATAACTAAGAATGAAATAAAGGATATATGCATAGATATAATTAATGACCTGGGTCTAGAAGAAAGTGATATAAAGTGGGAAGAAAAATGGGGAGAAAAGGAAAAACAGGTATATATTCAATCAAATACTTCTGATAAAAGTATTTCTATAATCGGGATTAAAAAAAATAGTGATGAATCGTATATAATTGTTGACATATTAGACAATAAGGTATATAAAAATATAGTGGATATTTATACAATTCTTGAGAAATCGTTATATAAATATTCAAATATTGTCGATATAAGTACATGTATATCGGGAGAGTTTTCTAAAAAATTACAATTTAGCAAATATGATGATATTTTACAAGAAATATTATATAATATGAATGCTGAGGAAATAGATAGAGTTGAAAATGAGAATATGGTATCTATTACAGCATATAGCGAATTGTTAGAAGAAAATTATTTAGAGTATTTAGGAGATAAGATAAATTTAAATATAGGAATTAGGTACAGCGAAGATGATGATAAAACATTAATATACATAGCTACACCTATTATAAAACTAGATTATTGATAATGAGGAGAGAGAAATAATATGCCTAAGATATTAGTTAAAAAGAGTAATCCGCTTAAAGGGAGCGTTAAAATAGATGGAGCAAAAAATGCAGTATTACCGATAATAGCAGCAACATTATTAGCAAAGGGGAAATCTACATTAAGAGGAGTTCCAAATTTAAAAGATGTACATGTTATATCTGATTTATTAAGACATTTAGGAGCAGAGGTAGAGTATACTGATAATACTTTAACTGTAGATGCTACTAATATAACAACATGTGAAGCTCCATATGAGCTTGTAAGAAAGATGAGAGCATCTTTCTTAGTAATGGGACCATTACTTGCAAGATTCAATCACACAAAGATATCTATGCCAGGAGGATGTGCTATAGGAACTAGACCAATAGATTTACATCTAAAAGGATTTAAGCATTTAGGTGCTAAAGTTGATATGGATCATGGATTTGTAGAAGCTACAACTGAAAAGCTAGTAGGGAACAAATTATATTTAGATTTCCCATCTGTTGGTGCAACTGAAAATATCATGATGGCAGCTGCACTTGCAGAAGGAACGACTATAATAGAAAATGCTGCAGAGGAACCAGAGATAGTAGATTTAGCAAACTTCTTAAATGAAATGGGTGCTAATGTAAAGGGCGCTGGAACAAATACTATAAAGATAAAAGGTGTAAAAGAATTAATAGGAACAGAGCATAATGTAATTCCTGATAGAATAGAAGCTGCAACTTATATGGTAGCAGCAGCTATGACTAAAGGAGACATAACTATAGAAAATGTAATGATGGAACATTTAAAGCCTGTAACAGCTAAATTAATAGAAGCAGGTTGTGAAATAATTGAAATGGATAATGCAGTTAGAGTAATAGGACCGGAAGCTTTAAAACCTATTGATATAAAAACTTTACCACATCCAGGATTCCCAACAGATGTTCAAGCTCAATTTATGGCTATGCTTACTGTTGCAAATGGAAGTGGAACTGTAATAGAAACTGTATTTGAAAATAGATTTATGCATGTTGCAGAGTTCAATAGAATGGGTGCAGATATAAAAATAGAAGGTAGAAGTGCAATTGTTAAGGGTGTAAATCAACTATACGGAGCTAAGGTAAATGCTACAGATTTAAGAGCAGGTGCTGCGCTAATATTATGTGGTCTTATAGCTGAAGGTGAAACTCAAATAGGTGAAATATACCACATACAAAGAGGATATGTAGATATAGATAAGAAAATAACTGCATTAGGTGGAAATATAAAAATAGTAGAAGATTAATAAATAAAAATTTTATAGTAATATAATATAAAGGGTTATTCATATACTTTAAAGATAAGTAATCTAAGGAGGAAAAGTATATGAATAACCCTTTAGGAATTTTAGCAGGAGTAATAGTATGCTCAGCTACATTGCCAATATTTTTAAGTGTAGTATCTTATAATGATATAGAAACTAATACTCCTCAAAAACAAGAACAACTAATAGAAAAAAAAGCATCATCAAAATATATAAATTATGAAACGGTAGATAAAGACTCACCTGAAATTAATATATATAATCATAAAACAGGTAAAACACAACAAATGAATATAGAAGAGTATTTATGTGGAGTACTTTCAGGAGAAATGCCGTCAGATTTTAATATAGAAGCATTAAAGGCACAAGCGGTTGCAGCTAGAACTTATGTTATGTATAATAAAGAAAATCAAACATCTAAGCATAAAGGCTCAGCTGTATGTACTGACTATACTCATTGTCAAGAATATAAAAGTTATGAAGCATTAAAAGAATTAAAAGGCGAAGAGTGGATAAAAAACTCTTACCCTATAATAAAACAAGCAGTAAATGAAACAAAAGGACATATCATAGCTTATGATGGAGAACCTATATTACCATTATATTTTTCAACATCATCAGGAAAAACTGAAAATAGTGAAGAGGTGTTTTCAGCAGAATATCCATATTTAAGATCAGTAGATAGCCCATATGATAAATATGCACCAAAATATGCATCTACATTAAAAATAAGTAATAAAGATTTTGTAAGTAAATTAAAAAATACATATAGTGATATCAATATAATTGAAAATAATCTTAGTTCTCAAATTAAAATATTGAATAGAAGTGATGGAGGATCCGTTGAAAAAATAAAATTAGGGAATAAAGAACTTACAGGTAGAGATATAAGGAACATATTAAATTTAAATTCGGCAAACTTTGAAATAAAATTCGATACTAATTCTCTAGATTTTGTAGTAAAAGGATATGGACATGGAGTCGGAATGAGTCAATGGGGAGCTCAGGGAATGGCAGAAGAGGGATATAAATACTATGAAATACTATCTCATTATTATAAAGATACAACAATAAAGGATCTATATTAAAATAAGAAAATAAATGTAAAAAAGTGATTAAATTGTATAAAATTAGAAAATAAAGCCAACAATACAGATACACAATATATTTGGAGGTGCTGTATGAAGAAAAAACTATTAGAAAAAGATGGTTTTTACTTGGCTTTATTTGTATGCATATGCTTAGTAGCTATTGGTGGGGTTTGGTTTACAAAAAATAATGTAGATGAGTTAACTTCAAATGATTTATTTGTAAATAAGACTAACGAAAATAGTAAAAGAGAAGAAGATGAAGTACACTTAATAGAAAAAGAAATAGAAAAAGATGATTCTATACCTACTTCAACGGGGTCAAAGGAAAACTTAGAGAAAGCCAAAGAAAAACAAGAAAATAAAAGTTCAAAATTAAGTTTCTTAGGGACTAAAGTTGTTAGAGAATACTCTGAAAAAGAACCAAGTTATTCAAAAACACTAGATTTATGGGAAGTACATAAAGGTTTAGATATAAGTGCAGATGAAGGTTATGAAGTAAAATCTCTATTAGATGGAAAAGTTGTTAATGTATTTAAAGATGATAAACATGGAATGTCAGTAAGAGTAGAAAGTGCTAATAATGTAGTAGTTGTATACTCTAACTTAGATGAAAAAACTAATGTTAAAAAAGGACAAGAAGTTACAGAAGGTCAAGTATTAGGTACAGTTGGAAATACTACTTCAGTTGAAAGTGAAGATGGAACACATGTACATGTAGAAGCTTTTAAAGGCGAAGAATCTATAGACCCTATGACTCTTATTAAATAAAAATAGTTTAGTTTATATTGACAACGATATATCCGTTGCTAAAAAAATATAACAGACTTTAATCAAAAATGATTGAGTCTGTTATATTTTTTGCTTAATTCACATATATATCATTAAGGTTAGTATGTGAGGAGGGAATGTAGTGAGGTCTCATATAGAGGAACGAGCAATCGTTGTGGCAAAATATATACTAGAAAAGAATACTACAGTAAGACAAACAGCTAAAACATTTGGTGTGAGTAAAAGTACTATTCACAAAGATGTTACTGAACGATTAGAGGAAATAAACCCAACTCTTGCGAAAGAGGTTAAAATGGTTTTAGAAAAAAATAAATCTGAGAGACATATCAGAGGTGGAATGGCAACAAAACTTAAATATGAAAAAGAAACACAAAAAGATGTAGGGTAATACCTACATCTTTTTCTTGACTTAAATAAAATTTTTGTATATTTTGTATAATAGGAGTTAAAAATGAAGCGATAAGAATAAAAAGGAGTTGACGAAATGTCTAGAGCAGATATAGGTATAGATTTAGGTACGGCGAATGTACTTGTATATGTTAGTGGAAAAGGAATTGTTCTAGAAGAGCCTTCTGTTGTAGCAATAGATAAGAAAGCTAATTCTGTATTAGCAGTAGGTGAAGAAGCTAGAAGAATGATAGGAAGGACACCAGGGAATATAGTTGCAATAAGACCTTTAAGAGATGGTGTTATATCTGATTATGATGTAACTGAAAAAATGTTAAAATACTTTATAGATAAAGTTGTAGATAAAAAAGGATTTAGTAGATTTTTTATGCCTAGAATAATGGTATGCGTTCCTACTGGGGTTACAGAGGTTGAAAAAAGAGCTGTAGAAGAAGCAACAAGACAGGCTGGCGCAAGAGAAGTATATATAATAGAAGAGCCTATAGCAGCTGCAATAGGGGCAGGTATAGATATATCTCAACCTCATGGGAATATGGTCATAGATATTGGCGGAGGTACAGCAGATATAGCCGTAATATCTCTAGGTGGAGCTGTAGTAAGTGAGTCTATAAAAGTAGGTGGAGATAAATTTGATGAAGCTATAGTAAGGTATATGAAGAAACAACATAACCTTCTAATAGGAGAAAGAACTGCAGAAAAAATAAAAATGGAAATAGGTTGTGCATATAAAAGAGAAGAAGAGAAAACTATGAGGATAATAGGTAGAAACTTAATTACTGGTTTACCACATGCCATAGAAGTATCGTCTTCTGAAATGTTAGAAGCTTTAGATGAATGTGCTGAGCAGATTGTAGTTACAGCGCATGTTGTATTGGAGAAAACACCACCAGAATTAGCAGCAGATATAAGTGATAGAGGAATAATTATGACAGGTGGAGGCTCATTATTATACGGTTTAGATAAACGAATTGAGGAAAGAACAGGTATAAAGGTAATTATTGCTAATGATCCATTATCTTGTGTAGCTTCTGGAACAGGAAAGGCACTTAGCTCAATAGATTTATTAAAATCGGGTGGAACATTTAATAAAAAATAAAATATAAATAAAAAATCCTACTCTAAATTGTATACATTATTTAAAGTAGGATTTTTTATTTATATTTTATTTATGTTGAAAGTAAAAGTGATAAAGATATAATCTCAGCTAATTCTAGAATAAAGCTAAGTCTAACACTATTAAATGAAAATCTATTATTTTCATCTATTTTATCTACTATACCTACTATTGAATAGTGTCCTATTTGAGGTAGTTTTTTACCTACTCCTTTTCCGGGCAAGATAGGGCCTTCTCTTATTTGTATATTGCCTATACTGCTTTTTGAGCCTAAACACGCGTCTATAGCTAGAAAGTTACCTTTTGGATGTGATTTTTTTATATGTTCAATAGATTCATATATGTTTAAAGCATGGATAGGGTTATCTAATGTACCGTAGACAGGATATTTAAAGTCGCTGTTTTTTAACATTGTTCCAACTAAAGGTCCAAGTGCATCACCTATAGCTCTGTCTGTTCCTATACAAACTATAACTGTATTTTCATCGATTACATCTTTGATAATTGAGCTTAACACCTGTACTACATTTTCTTTTTTATAATTTATTTTGGCTAAATACATAGGAACCCCCTTTCCCAAAAAATATATGAAAAATATATAGAAAAAATACCTACCTTCAAGGTTTAATAAGGGAAATTTGAGAGGGTTACTTTGTATATAAATTAATTTATGATAAATGAAGAATTGATTAGTGTTTGTGATACTAAACTAAGGTTTATAATACTAAGGAATAGATTATGATATAATATATTGACATTAGAATAAAAATATAGTAACATTTATTATGTTAATATAAAAATTCAATATTTCTTGATTACCTTATCAAGAGAGGCGGAGGGATAGGCCCTGTGAAGCCCAGCAACCACCCATTAGGGAAAAGGTGCTAAATCCTACAAGATTTTATATCTTGAGAGATGAGGTTAGTTAATTAATGTATTTATACATGGAAAATTAACCTCTTCTTATTAAGAAGAGGTTTTTTTATTTTAAGAATACGTATGAGACTAACCACCTTATATTAATATATATATGAAAATTTTAAGGAGGATGGATTATGGCAAGACATTTATTTACATCAGAATCAGTAACAGAAGGTCATCCAGATAAAATATGTGATCAAATATCAGATTCTATATTAGATGCATTACTAGAAAAAGATCCACATGCTAGAGTTGCTTGTGAGACAACAGTAACGACAGGATTAGTATTAGTAGCAGGAGAAATAAGCACGAACACTTATGTTGATATACCAAAGTTAGTAAGAAAAACAGTAAAAGAAATAGGATACGATAGAGCAAAGTATGGATTTGACTGTGAAACTTGTGCAGTTATAACATCTATAGATGAGCAATCAGGAGATATAGCTATGGGTGTTGATGAAGCCTTAGAAAATAAAGAAGGTGAAGTAACTGAAGATGAAATAGAAAAAATAGGAGCTGGAGACCAAGGTATAATGTTTGGTTTCGCTTGTAATGAGACAGAAGAATTAATGCCTCTTCCAATATCATTAGCACATAAGTTATCTAGAAGATTAACAGAAGTTAGAAAAAATGGAACTTTAGAATATTTAAGACCAGATGGAAAAACTCAAGTAACAGTTGAGTATGATGGAAATAAAGTAGTAAGAGTTCATACTATACTTATATCAACTCAACATGGAGAAGAAGTTGATAATGAAACAATAAGAAGAGATTTAATAGAACATGTAATAAACGCTGTTATACCTGCAGAATTACTTGATGAAGAAACTATAATATATATAAATCCAACAGGAAGATTCGTTATAGGAGGACCTCAAGGAGATACAGGTCTTACAGGAAGAAAAATAATAATAGATACATACGGAGGATACTCTAGACATGGTGGAGGAGCATTCTCAGGAAAAGACCCTACAAAGGTTGATAGATCAGCTGCTTATGCTGCAAGATACGTAGCTAAAAATATAGTTGCTGCAGGGCTTGCAGATAAGTGTGAGATAGAATTAGCTTATGCAATAGGTGTTGCTAGACCATTATCAATATTTATAGATACTTTTGGAACGGGAAAAGTTTCAGAAGAAAAGCTAGTTGAATTAGTTAATAAAAACTTTGATTTAAGACCAGGTGCAATAATAAGAGATCTAGACTTAAGAAAACCAATATACAAGCAAGTAGCTGCTTATGGACACTTTGGAAGAAATGATATCGACCTTCCATGGGAAAGAACTGATAAAGCAGAAATATTGAAAAAAGAAGCATTAGGAGAATTAACTAATTAATCCTAACTTATATAAACCCCTTAGAGTAAATTTACTTTAAGGGGTGATTTTATTTATTATAAAAGGTATAATAATTACAACTTAAGTGAAGCATAGAAATAGTAATTATTGTAGGAGAATAAATATGGAAAGAATAGAAGGAATGATAAGTGATATAGTATTTAAAAATGAAGAGAACGGATATACTATAGCTCACTTAGCTAATTCAGATAATGAGATTGTTATAGTAGGATGTATGCCAACTTTATCAGTAGGAGAAAGTATAGAAGTAGAAGGTAAATGGGTAAATCATAAAACCTATGGAACACAATTTGAAGTAAATAAATTTATGCCTGTAACTCCATCCTCTTTAGAAGGTATATATGTATATTTATCATCGGGAATGATACATGGTATAGGAGAAAAAATGGCAAAAAGGATAGTAGATAAGTTTGGGGTAGATACTTTAAACGTAATACAAAATGCTCCTGAAAGACTAAAGGAAGTAGAAGGTATTGGAAGTAAGAAAATAGACCAAATAGTAAAGAGCTACGAGGAAAATAGAGAACTTAGAAATATTATAATTGAGCTATCACCATATGGAATTACTCCAAATTATTGTATGAGAATATATAAAAGGTATAAGAATAAAGCAATTAAAATAATAAATGAAAATCCATATAAGTTAGCAGAAGATATAAGAGGCATCGGATTTAAAATAGCAGATAATATCGCTAATAAAATAGGTATTGAAAAAGACTCTAAAGATAGAGTGTCACAAGGAATATTATATACACTAAATCAATCATTAGGAAATGGACATACTTATCTCCCAAAGAATATTCTTTTGCAAGAAGCATCAAAGTTACTAGAAGTGAAATCTACAATAATAGAAGAATGTATAATTTCATTAGCATATGATCAAAAAGTTCATATAGAAAAAGTTAATGGAGAACAATTAGTTTATCTAATACCATATTATTTATCTGAAAATGGGGTTTGTAAACAAATAATAAAATTATCACAGTTTGAATTTGAAAACTTAAATATAGATATAGAAGAAGAAATTAAGTATGTAGAAGAAGAAAATAATATAAAACTAGCACAAAATCAATCGCTAGCAGTAAAAGAGGCTATAGAAAATGGAGTAGTTATAATTACAGGTGGACCTGGAACAGGTAAGACAACAACTATAAATACAATAATTAAAATATTTGAAAATAATAAAAAAGAAGTTGTATTAGCGGCACCAACGGGAAGGGCTGCTAAGAGAATGAGTGAAACATCAGGAAGAGAAGCAAAAACTATACATAGATTGCTAGAAATGGGATATGCAACAGACAGTGAAGAATTACAGTTTATGAAAAATGAGGAAGATCCTATAGTTGCGGATGTAATAATTATAGATGAAGTATCTATGGTAGATGTCTTACTTATGTATAGCCTACTTAGAGCTATAAAACCAGGAACTAGAGTTATATTAGTTGGAGATAGTGACCAACTACCATCAGTAGGGGCTGGAAATGTTTTAAAAGATATGATTGATTCAAATGTAATAAATGTAGTTAGATTAAATGAAATATTTAGACAAGCTAGAGAAAGTATGATAGTAGTAAATGCTCATAAAATAAATAAAGGAGAGCCCTTATTTTTAAATAGTAAAGGTAAAGATTTTTTCTTTTTAAGAAAAGGAACTAATGAAGAAGTTATGCAAGAAATTGTAGGTCTAGTAAGTGAGAGACTTCCAAGGTTTTATAAATTAGATAAATTAAAAGATATACAAATACTTTCATCTATGAGAAAAGGTGATTTAGGTGTAATAAATTTAAATAATGAATTACAAAAACATTTAAATCCACCTCAGAAATTTAAAGTAGAGGAAAATTTTCAAAAGCGTATATTTAGAGTTGGCGATAAAGTTATGCAGATAAAAAATAATTATACTAAAAAATGGGAAAATGAAGATAAAAGTGATAGCGGTGAAGGTATATACAATGGAGATATAGGATATATTTATCATATTGATAAAGATAATAAAAAAATTTATGTCTTATTTGATCAAGTAAAAATTGTATCTTATGGATATGATGAATTAGATGAATTAGATCATAGTTTTTGCACTACTATACACAAAAGTCAAGGAAGTGAGTTTCCTGTAGTGGTTATACCTATAACATGGGCGCCACCAATGTTACTTAGCAGAAATTTATTATATACAGCTGTAACAAGAGCAAAAAAACTAGTTGTATTAGTTGGAGATGTAAAGTACTTAGAATATATGATAAAAAACAATAGATCTAATGATAGATATTCTAATTTATCATATAAATTAAATAAATTTAGAGAAGAAGGATTATTGATAAAATAAATATGATACCAAATATTTTTAATAATTTGATTAATGTATTTTTAGAGTTTTTATATCCAGAAAATATAAGCTGTATATTATGTAATAATCCAATAAGTAAAAATACTACATACTCTATGTGTAAAGATTGTTTTAATAATATAAACTTTATATTAGATGGATGTATTAAATGTGGTAAACCTATAATTAATTATTCTTTAGAGGAACAAAGTATAGAGGGTTGTAGTTATTGTTTAAATAAAGGATTTTATTTTGATAAGGTAATATCTTGCGTGGAGTATACCGAAATTAGTAAAAAAATAGTTTTTGGATTTAAATATAATAATAAGACTTATTTAAGTAAATATATAGCAATTATAATGAAAGAGAAATTAGAGTTAGAAAATATTAAATTTGATTATATATTATTTGTTCCATTACATAAAAAAAGATTAAGAAAAAGAGGATTTAATCAAGCCGAAAAGATAGCTAAGAGCTTAAGCGGAATGATAGATGTACCTGTTATAGATAATATATCAAGAAAATATAATACAAAAAGATTATATAAATTGGGTAAAGAAGAGAGAATTAATGAATTAAAAAATGCATTTATAATAAACAATAATATAATTAACTTAAAAAATAAAAATGTATTACTTATAGATGATATATTTACGACAGGTTCAACTGTTAATGAGATATCAAAAGTTTTAAAGATAAATGGAGTAAATAAGATTTTCGTATCTACCTTTTTAACTAGAGCAGACACGTTTTATGTTATGGTATAATTTACTATTGACATATTTTATTTAAAATATTAAAATAGATTAGTAATATTTAGGTCTGTGGTTGAAAGTCCAAGCCAGTCGCAGGCGAAGGGATCCACGTAAGTCAACGCTAAAAATGGGGTTGATGATCATGGTGCGGCTTAGAAGTAAGACCTACCGATACAAAATCGAGAGAGCTAGTAGTGCGGCAAACCCAAGCGAACCCTCCAGTAGGCGAGTGTGGGGTCAAAGACCAGGTCAGCTAAATATTTAAAAGTACCTTTTAAGGTGCTTTTTTTTGCAAAAATTTGATTATATAAATAACATTAGTAGAGTTTCAATTAGAAAAGCATTTTGAACAGCAAATTCATCTGAAGTGTAAATAAGAATGTATAATTTATGATATCAGTATAGATAATTTTATTTTTAATATTAAAATTTGACATAAATACACAAATTAATAACAGCTTAAGTTGAAATTTGTGGATATATAGAGTTTTAAAAGTAGCTAAAAATACACAAAAATAAGACTTATTAACAATTTTATCCACATTATCAACAGATATATTAGTGGATAATAATCCACATTGTTAACAGTTATTATTAAATTAAATAAATCTTTATTTAGTTGAATATATTAAATTATAAAAGCTAACAATAAAACAAAGGGTTTTATAACAGATATATAGAATATAAAAATAAAGTATAAATATTTATACTGGTATAACTGAAGGGAGATGTTCTTATGAATATAATAATATCTGGAAAACAAATGGATTTAACAGATGGAATAAAAAATGCCATAGAAGAAAAATTAGGAAGATTGGATTTCTACCTTCATCCAGCAACAGAGGTAAAGGTTACAGTTAGTGCTAAAAAAGCAAGACAAAAAGTAGAAGTTACAATAATACCTATAAGTGGACCGATAATAAGAGCAGAAGATATAGAGGAAAACTTATATGCAGCTATAGATGTTGTATATGATAAATTAAATAAGCAGTTGAGAAAATATAAAAAGAGACTAAAAGATAGACATCAATCAAATGAAAGTATAAGATTTGATGCAATAGAAGATATAGAAGAAAGTGATTATTCTTCAGGTGAAGATAATTTAAATATAGTAATAGAAAGAACTAAGAAATTTGGTGTAAAACCAATGAGTCCGGAAGAAGCTATTTTACAAATGGATTTATCAGAACATGATTTTTATATGTTTAAAAATTCAGAAACAGATGATATATCTATAGTATATAGACGTAAAAATGGTGGATATGGATTAATAGAATCTGAATAATATAGTATAAATAATTATAAGAGCTATTGATAAATTTAATTGTCGATAGCTTTTTTTGAGTAAATAATATTATATAGAGTATTTTTATGGTAAAATATATAGATATTATACAAATGTATGAGGAGCGATTTTAAACATGGGTTTTTTAGATAATTTATTTAATATGGCAGATAAAAAAGAGCTAAAAAAATTCAACAAGATAGTTGATAGCATAGATTCATTAGAGCCAAAATTTGAATCTATGTCAGATAAAGAGCTTAAAGAAATGACAAATGTATTTAAAGAGAGATTGGCAAATGGAGAAACATTAGATGATATACTACCAGAAGCTTTTGCCGTTATAAGAGAGGCTTCTAAAAGAGTATTAGGAATGAGACAATATAGAGTTCAACTTATAGGTGGAATAGTTCTTCACCAAGGTAGAATAGCGGAAATGAGAACAGGAGAAGGTAAAACTTTAGTTGGAACAGCTCCAGTTTACTTAAATGCTCTTACAGGTAAGGGTGTACATGTTGTTACAGTAAATGATTACTTAGCAAAGCGTGACAAAGAACAAATGAGTAAAGTATATGAGTTCTTAGGCATGACTGTTGGAGTAATAGTTCATGGACAAGATCCACAAACAAGACGTGCACAATACCAATGTGATATAACTTACGGAACAAATAACGAATATGGATTTGACTACTTAAAAGATAATATGGTAATTCATAAAGAGCAAATGGTTCAAAGAGAATTAAACTATGCTATAGTGGATGAAGTTGACTCAATACTTGTTGATGAAGCAAGAACACCACTTATAATATCTGGACCTGGAGATAAATCTACTCATTTATATTCAGATGCTAATACATTTATATTAACATTAAAGCCAGATGATTATGAAATTGATGAAAAGCAAAAATCAGTTGCTTTAACTGATTTAGGTATACAAAAAGCAGAAGTTTACTTTAATGTTGAAAATATAACAGATATAGCTCATATGGAATTATATCACCACATAAATCAAGCATTAAAGGCTCATACAAATATGAAAAAAGATGTTGATTATGTAGTAAAAGATGGAGAGATAATAATAGTTGATGAATTCACAGGAAGACTTATGTTTGGTAGAAGATATTCAGAAGGATTACATCAAGCTATAGAAGCTAAAGAAGGATTAAGAATACAAAGAGAGTCTAAAACTTTAGCTACTGTAACATTCCAAAACTATTTTAGAATGTACAATAAACTTGCAGGAATGACAGGTACTGCTAAAACTGAGGAGGAAGAATTCAAAGCTATATATAAAATGGATGTAGTTCAAATTCCTACAAATAAACCAGTGCAAAGACAAGATTTACCAGATGCAGTTTATAAAAATTCAGTTGGTAAATTTAATGCAGTTGTTGAAGATATAATAGAAAGACATAAACATAAGCAACCTATACTTGTAGGTACTGTATCAATAGAAAACTCTGAATTAATATCTCAATTATTAAAGAGAAGAGGAGTAAAGCATGAAGTATTAAATGCTAAATACCATGATAAAGAAGCTGAAATAATAGCTCAAGCTGGTAGATTAGGTGCTGTAACTATAGCAACTAATATGGCAGGCCGTGGTACGGATATAGCACTAGGAGGTAACCCAACATTCTTAACTAAAAAAGAAATGAAAAAGTTAGGATATGATGAAAGTGTAATAAATAAAGTAGATGCTTCTTTAGAAGGTATAGATAGAGAAGGTAACGAAGAATTATTTGCAGCTAGAGAAAAATACGAAGAATTATATAAAAAATATAAAGAAGAAACAAAATCTGAGCAAGAAGAAGTTATGAAAGCTGGAGGTCTTGCAATAATAGGTACAGAAAGACATGAATCTAGAAGAATAGATAATCAGTTAAGAGGACGTGCTGGTCGTCAAGGAGACCCAGGTAGCTCAAGATTCTATATATCTTTAGAAGATGATCTTATGAGATTATTTGGAAGTGAAAGAATATCTAGTGTAGTAGAAAAAATAGGTCTTGAAGAAGATATGCCTATAGAACATAAAATGTTAACTAAATCTATAGAAGGTGCCCAAAAGAAAGTAGAAGGTAGAAACTTTGGAATAAGAAAGCACGTACTTCAATATGATGATGTTATGAATAAACAAAGAGAAATAATATATGCTGAAAGAAGACGTGTTCTGGAAGGTGAAAACTTACAAGAACAAATAGAAAATATGATTCATTCTTTAATAGAAGAAGGTGTTATATCATACTCTCAAGATGGATTTGATGCAGAAAGATTTGTAGAGTACATGTATAATTTATTCATGCCAAGAGGAAGCATAGAAGTTTCTGATATAGAAAATCTTAAAACAGAACAAGTTATAGAAAAAGTATTTGAAATAGCTATGAAGATATACAATGGAAAAGAAGAAAGAATAGGATCAGATAGAATGAGAGAAGTAGAAAGAGTTGTACTTCTTCAAGCAGTTGATAGCCATTGGATAGATCATATAGATGCTATGGATCAATTACGTCAAGGTATAGGTCTTCGTGCAATAGGTCAACAAGACCCTGTAATAGCATATACTGATGAAGGATTTAATATGTTCAATGAAATGAACAGTCATATAAAAGAAGACACTATAAAATACTTATTCAACATAACTATAGAAGAACCAGTTGAAAGAAAGCAAGTTATAGATGTTGACCATTTATCATCTAATGTGGATGAAGATGCTAACAGTAAAACAGTTAAAAAAGAAGATACTACAGGAAGAAATGATGACTGTCCATGTGGAAGTGGTAAAAAGTATAAAAAATGTTGTGGAAGATAATTTTGGAGGACCAAAATGTTAAATATACAAGAGTATAGAAGTAGTATTGAGTGTATGACTTCAAATATAGAAGAATTGAGGGATTCTCTTTGACATTGCTTCATTATTAATTAAGATAAAAGAAAATGAAGAGAAAATGAATCATCAAGATTTTTGGAATGATAATGAGTTAGCTCAAAAAGTTATACAAGAAAACAAAGGTTTAAAAGAAACTGTAGAAGAGTACAATCAACTAAAAGAATCTTTAGAAGAGATAGAAGTATTAATTGAAATAGGCTTAGAAGAAAGTGATGATTCAGTAGAAAAAGAAATAGAAAAATCTCTATCAAATCTTGAAAAAGAAATTGATAGAGTTAGAATAAAAACTCTTTTAAGTGGAGATTATGACAAGAATAATGCGATACTATCTATAAATGCAGGAACAGGTGGACTTGATGCTCAAGATTGGGCTCAAATGTTACTTAGAATGTATATAAGATGGGCAGAAGCTAAAGGATATAAGGTTAAAACATTGGATTTACTATCAGATCCAGAAGCAGGAATTAAAAGTGCAACACTTCATATAGAAGGACTTAATGCTTATGGATATTTAAAAAGTGAAAAAGGAGTTCATCGTATAGTTAGGATATCTCCTTTTGACCCTTCTGGAAAAAGACATACATCTTTTGCATCTATAGATGTTATACCAGAATTAGATGATAGTATAAATATTGATATAAATCCAGCAGATTTAAAAATAGATACCTATAGGGCATCTGGAGCAGGAGGTCAGCATGTAAATACTACAGACTCAGCTGTAAGGATAACTCATATACCTACAGGTGTAGTTGTACAGTGTCAAAATGAAAGATCTCAACATAAAAATAAAGACACTGCTATGAAGATGCTTATGGCTAAACTTATAGAATTAAAAGAGCTTGAACAAAAAGAGAAAATTGAGGATATACAAGGAAAGTATTCTCAAATAACTTGGGGAAGCCAAATAAGATCATATGTATTCCAACCATATAAGCTTGTAAAAGATCATAGAACAAACGCTGAAATTGGAAATGTAGATAGTGTTATGGATGGAAACTTAGATTTATTTATAAATGAGTATTTAAAAATGAATAAGTCTAAAAATAGCTAAAATAGGGGCTTGAGAATTTAATTCTCAAGCCTTATTTAAAAGTATAAATTAAAACGAAAGAAGAGTGGGTCTTATGAATATAAATGATATTCTAAAAAAGGAATTTAATCTTAGAGATGAACAAATAAATAATACAATAAAACTTATAGACGATGGAAATACTATTCCTTTTATAGCTAGATATAGAAAAGAAATGACTGGAGAAATGAGTGACGTTACTTTAAGAGCATTCTTTGATAAGCTAACATATTTAAGAAATCTTCAAAATAGAAAAGACGATGTAATAAGAATAATAGAAGAACAGGGTAAACTTACACCAGAAATAAAAATAAGTGTAGAAAAGGCCAATACTCTTCAAGAAGTTGAAGATATATATGCACCGTATAAGCAAAAGAAAAGAACTAGAGCTACTATAGCAAAAGAAAAAGGGTTAGAAGCATTAGCATTAGATATATTAAATAAGAATATATCTAATATAGATGAAGAAGCATCTAAGTATATAAATTCAGAAAAAGAAGTAAATTCAGTTGAAGAGGCTATTAAAGGAGCTAATGATATAATAGCTGAAATAGTTTCTGATGATGCAAAAATAAGAAAGTATATAAGAGAACTTGCCTTAAGAGAAGGTGTAATAGCAACAAAAAATTCAAATGAAGAAAAATCAGTTTACGATATGTACTATGATTACAGTGAGTCAGTAAAGACTATAGCACCACATAGAGTATTAGCAATAAACAGAGGAGAAAAAGAAGATTTCTTAAAAGTAAAAGTAGAAATCAATAATGAAAAAGTAATAAACTATATAATAAATGAATATGTAAATGATAAGAATTTAAAAAATAAAGAAGTAATAGTTAGTGCAATAGAAGACTCATACAAAAGATTAATTTTCCCATCGATTGAAAGAGAAATAAGAAATACTCTTACTGAAAATGCACAAGAAAGAGCTATAAGTGTATTTGGAAAAAATGTAAAAAGTTTATTACTTCAAGCACCTGTAAAAGAAAAGGTTGTTATGGGATTTGACCCTGCATTTAGAACAGGATGTAAGATAGCTGTAGTTGATAAAAATGGTAAATTATTAGATACTACAACTGTTTATCCAACAGAGCCACAAAATAAAGTGAAAGAATCAAAAAAAGAATTAAAAGCATTAATTGAAAAATACAATATAGATATAATAGCTATAGGAAATGGTACAGCTTCAAGAGAATCAGAAAAGCTTGTATCAGATATGATAAAAGAAATAGACAGAGAAGTTCAATACATAATAGTTAGTGAGGCTGGTGCATCAGTTTACTCTGCATCAGAACTTGCAAATGAAGAACACCCAGACATAAATGTATCTTTAAGAGGAGCTATATCTATAGCAAGAAGATTACAAGATCCATTAGCTGAACTTGTAAAAATAGACCCTAAAAGTATAGGTGTAGGTCAATATCAACACGACTTAAACCAAAAGAAATTAGAGGGAGTATTAGACGGAGTTGTAGAAGATTCCGTAAATAGCGTTGGTGTAGATTTAAATACAGCATCATACTCCTTATTAGAGCATATAGCTGGTATAAGTAAAACTATAGCTAAAAATATAGTAGCTTATAGAGAAGAAAATGGAGATTTTACTTCAAGAGCTCAAATTAAGAAAGTAAAAAGACTTGGACCACAGGCATTTACTCAATGTGCAGGATTTATGAGAATAGAAGGTGCTAAAAATCCTCTAGATAATACAGGTGTACATCCAGAAAGCTATGATATATGCAAAAATATGTTAGATATGCTTGGATATTCACTATATGATGTTGAAAATAAAAATATATCAGATATAGATTCTAAAGTAAAAGCTATAGGTATAAAAGAACTAAGTAATAAACTTCAAGTAGGAGAAGTTACTTTAAAAGATATAATAGATGAAATTAAAAAGCCAGGAAGAGACCCTAGAGAAGAAGGAATAAAGCCTATACTTAGAACAGATGTATTAAAGATAGAAGATATAACAGAAGGAATGATATTAAAAGGAACTGTAAGAAATGTAGTTGATTTTGGTGCATTTGTTGATATTGGGATAAAAAATGATGGATTAGTACATAAATCTGAAATGAGTAAAGCATATGTAAAAGACCCTATGACAGTTGTAACTGTAGGAGATATAGTTGATGTAAAAGTTATAGGAGTTGATATGAATAAAAAGAGAGTAGCTTTATCTATGAAAATGTAGTTAAAGCAAAGGAGATTAAGATGATATTTATAAAAAATGGAATAATAAATACAATAACTAATGGAATTATCAAAGGTGATATTTTAATAGAAAATAAAAAAATAAAAGCAATAGGAGAAAATTTAGAAGTACCTCAAGACGCAAAAATAATAGATGCAGAAGGAAAATTAGTTTTTCCTGGATTTATAGATGCACATACTCATTTAGGTTTATGGGAAGATGGAATGGGATTTGAAGGTGCTGATGGTAATGAAGAAACAGACCCTATAACACCTCATCTTAATCCTATAGATGGTATAAATCCTATGGATAATACATTCAAGGAAGCTAGAGAAGGTGGAATTACATCAGTATGTACAACACCTGGAAGTGCAAATGTAATGGGTGGAGAATGTATAGCTATAAAAACATATGGAAAAAGAATTGATAAAATGGTTATAAAAAACCCTGTTGCATCAAAAATAGCTTTTGGAGAAAATCCAAAATCTTGTTATGGTAGAGATGAAAAAATGCCACAAACAAGAATGGCTATAGCAGCGCTTTTAAGAGAGCAACTAAAGAAGGCTGAAGAATATCTAGAGCAAATAGAGTTATACATGGAACATGAAGATCATGATAAGCCAGAATATGATATGAAAATGGAAAGTTTATTACCTGTTTTAAGAGGTGAAATACCTTTTAAAGTTCATGCACATAGAGCTGATGATATGTTTACGGCTATAAGAATAGCAAAAGAATTTGATATAAAACTTACATTAGATCACTGTACAGAAGGACATTTGATAGCTGATGAACTTGCAGAAGAAGGATATCCAGTAATCGTTGGACCTTCTTTATCAGAAAGATCTAAAATTGAATTAAGGAACTTAACTTTTGAAACTCCAGGGATACTTTCAAATGAAGGTTTACAGGTATCTTTAACTACAGATCATCCAGTAATACCAGTACAATACTTACCAGTATGTGCAGGGATAGCGATAAAGCATGGTATGAAAAAAGTAGATGCATTAGAAGCTATAACTATAAATCCAGCTAAAACTCTAGGTATAGATAAAAAAGTTGGGTCTATAGAAGTTGGTAAAGATGCAGATATAGTTATATGGGATAATGATCCATTTGAATTACAAAGTAATGTATTAGTTACTATAATAGATGGAAAAGTTGTATACGAAAAATAAATTTTAAGGTATAGATGTATACTACATGCTTTATTAAAATTTTACTTAAAGAGAGATAAAGTATATAATTTGATTATATAAAATGTTTGCTAATATATAGTTTAATTTAATTAAAATTTTTATTGAAAATTCTGGACTATTTTATTAATATATAGATATAAGGAAATTTAAATAGCAAGAAAAATCTTCGGGGCAGGGTGTAATTCCCTACCGGCGGTATAGCCCGCGAGCTACCTACGTAGCATGATTTGGTGAGATTCCAAAGCCGACAGTATAGTCTGGATGAGAGAAGAATAGTGAATGTTTTGTAATGAATATTTATATACATTTTATGTATATTATATAACTTGTACTCAAAAAATAAGCTCGAAGATAGGTCTCTTCGAGCTTTTATTTTTCCCTAATAAATTAAAATTAGGAGGAGTACAAATGCAACAAACTATGAAAAGAACTAAATTTTTATCAACATTAACGCTTGTAAAGATATCAATATTTTCAGCAATTGGATATATACTTATGTTTATATCAATTCCATTGCCAATGTTATTTCCAGATTTTCTAAAAATAGATATATCAGATTTACCAGTATTATTAGGAGGAATAGCATTGGGGCCTGTAGCAGGTGTTATTATAGCATTTCTTAAAAATTTACTTCAATTTGTAACGGGTATGTCAACTACAGGTGGAGTAGGTGAATTTGCTAACTTTTTAATAGGTGGGTCTTTTGTTTTTACAGTTTCATATATATACTCTAAAAAAAGAAAGGTTTCAGGAGTTATTATAGGTCTTATAAGTGGAATGGTAGTAATGACATTGGTAGGATGTATAGCAAACTATTTTATAATATTACCTTTCTATGCAACAATAGGATGGTCAATAGATGCTGTAGTTGCGATGGGTTCAGCTATAAATCCAGTTATAGATAGTAAAATGAGCTTTGTAATATGGATGATAGCCCCATTTAATATATTAAAGTCTGGGCTAATTTCTTTATTAACATTACCGATGTATAAGAAAACAGAAAAAGTTTTAAATAGAGTTAATTAATGAAATACCAGGTGCTTTTATAAGTACTTGGTATTTTTTAATTACAATTATATGCTTTTAGTAATATGAAGTTTCGTACTAATAAAATAGTTTAAGAAAGATAAATTTTATATTAGTTATTATAAATTAAAAAGCACTTACTTTCCGATAGTAAGTGCTTTAGGGGGGAATAAGGAATATTTTAATTTGGGGGAGTAAATATCCCTTGTATCTTAAGTATGGTCACATAAGTGGAATTATATACATAGTTTAATAAAAATTTTAAGTAAGATATAATCAATTCAAAAATTCAACAATAACATGAACCTAAATTAGAAATACTTTATAATAATAAAATGTTATACTATAATAATATCTAGTTGATAATTATATTAAAGAAGACTCGTAATTTAATGGAGATGAAAATAATGATTAAAATATATTTAGCAGATGAAAGTAAAACTAAAGAAATCGGATATAAATTAGGAAATTTACTTACACCAGGAAGTGTAATATGCTTAATCGGAGATTTAGGTGCAGGAAAAACTACAATGACTCAAAGTCTTGCAAAAGCACTAGAAGTAGATGATTACATAACAAGTCCGACATTTACAATAGTAAATGAATATGAAGGAAAAATGCCTTTATATCACTTTGATGTATATAGAATTGGTAGTAGTGATGAAATGTATGATATAGGATATGAAGACTATATAAACGGTGAGGGTGTGTGCATTATAGAATGGGCAAACTTAATAGAAGATATACTTCCAGATGAGTATTTATATATAGAGTTAAAATATAAGGATATGTCTAGAGAAATGATATTAAATCCAGTTGGAGAAAAATACGAAAAAATAATTGAGGAGCTGACAAAATAATGAAGGTTTTAGGTATAGATACATCTTCACTAGCTACAAGTGTAGCAGTTATAGAAGATAATAAATTAATATGTGAATATACAATAAACACTAAAAAAACACATTCTCAAAAGCTTATGCCAATGATAGAGAATATGTTAAATATAAGTGATTTAAATATAAATGAAATAGATTTAATAGCAGTATGTGAAGGTCCAGGGTCATTTACCGGATTAAGAATAGCTATGGCAACTGCTAAAGCTATAGCACATGTAAATAATCTACCTATAGTAGGAGTAAACTCAGTAGAATTATTAGCTGGAAATATGAATTTATGTGATAAAAAAATATGCTCTATACTAGATGCTCAAAGAACTCAAGTTTATATGGGTCAATATAAGTTCGAAGATAATAAGTTAGTTGAGTTAAAGAATGTAGATGTTGTAGAAATAGATGAACTTATAGAAGAATTAAAAAATACTAGTGAAGAATGGATTATAGTTGGAGAAGCTGTATATAAATATGAAGATAAAATTAAAGATATAGCTAATATACATATACCAGCACCATCTCATAATGTAAGCAAGGCTAGTAGCTTATGTTCAATAGCAATAGATAAGTATAACAATAATATAGATGTTTATGATTGCTATAGTATAAATCCATTATATATAAGAAAATCTCAAGCAGAAGTTCAATATGATGAGAAAATGAAGAGGTTGAATGATGGAAAATAATATAGTAATAGAACAAATGACATCTAAAGATATTGATGGAGTTTTTGAAGTTGAAAAGAACTGCTTTGAACATCATTGGTCTAAAGATGCATTTAAAAAAGAATTAAGTAATGAAGTAGCAAGATACTTAGTAGCAAAAATAGATGGAAAAGTTGTTGGATATGTTGGTATATGGTTTGTAATTGATGAAGGGCATATTACTAATGTAGCTGTTCATAGTGATTACAGAGGCAGAAAAATTGGAGATAAATTAGTACAAGCTTTAGTAGGGCTTTGTAGAGAAAATAATATAGTATCGATGACATTAGAAGTTAGGGTTTCTAACATAGTAGCACAAAATCTTTATAAAAAATATGGATTTAAGCTAGCAGGAATAAGAAAAGAATATTACAGCGATAACAAAGAAGATGCCATGATAATGTGGAATGATATAAAGGTGGTGTAAATATGAAAGATATAATAACATTAGCTGTAGAAAGTAGCTGTGACGAAACATCTGTTGCAGTTTTAAAAAATGGTAGAGAAGTTTTATCAAATATAATAAACACTCAAGTTGATTTACATAAAAAATTTGGAGGAGTAGTACCAGAAGTTGCGTCAAGAAAACATATAGAAAATATAGATGTTGTATTACAAGAAGCTTTAAATAAAGCTAATATAACATTAAATGATATAGATCATATAGCCGTAACTTATGGACCAGGACTTGTTGGTGCATTATTAGTTGGATTATCACATGCAAAAGCACTTGCATTTACCTTAAATAAGCCTTTAGTAGGAGTTAACCATATAGAAGGTCATGTAAGCGCAAACTATATAGAACATAAAGATTTAAAACCACCGTTTATAACATTAATAGTATCTGGGGGGCATACTCACTTAGTAGAGGTTAAAGATTACGGAGAGTATGAAATATTAGGTAGAACAAGAGATGATGCATCAGGAGAAGCATTTGATAAAATAGCTAGAGCTATGGGACTTGGATATCCAGGTGGTCCAATAGTAGATAGATTAGCTAAAGAAGGTAATAAAAATGCAATAGATTTCCCGAGAGCATACTTAGATGAAGGGTATGACTTTAGTTTCAGTGGACTAAAATCAGCAGTATTAAATTATTTAAATGCTAAGAAAATGAAAAGTGAAGAGATAGTTGTTGAAGATGTTTGTGCATCTTTCCAAGAAGCAGTTGTTGAAGTATTATCTCAAAAAGCTATAAAAGCTGCTAAGGAAAAAGGATATAATACTATAACACTTGCAGGAGGAGTTGCATGTAATTCAGCACTTAGAGATAAACTTACTGAATTAGGAAAACAAAATAATATAGATATAAAATATCCATCTCCAGTTTTATGCACAGATAATGCAGCTATGATAGGTTGTGCAGGATATTATAGTTATATGAATGGAAGAAGAGACGATATGAGTTTAAATGCTGTTCCTAACTTAAGGATAGGTCAGAAGTAAATTTATATTTTATAAAATGTTATATTAAGTATGCATTATAAGCTAGATGAAATTATAAATATTTCATCTAGCTTTTTTACGCTTAAGGATATTATAATACTTTAAAAAATGTGGATAACTTCTGAAT
>Skinner_p2__coassemble_453_pt1 | contig 28075 bp, 10 predicted proteins | sample Skinner_p2__metabat2_high_PE_010 | metagenome-assembled genome bin Skinner_p2
TATATACATGATTAAAAAGCGAGCTCCTTTGGAGGTGTAACGGAGAACCGTATCATAAATAACGATAAAAATTAAAAATATAAATCTTAAATTATATGATTATACAGATTATATTAATAATATATTAACCTATAAATAAAAGAAATCATGAATTTTTAATGATTTCCTTTATTTATAGGCAGTAATTGAATCATAGGATAAAAAATAATATAATAACTATGAAAGTGATTATATGGAGTTATAGGCTGATAAATAATCTATAACTAAGAAGAAGCAGATTAATAAAGAAAAGGGTATAATTTATGTATCAACAATTATAAGGTTATTTAGTAAATTTGAAAACTTAGATATTAAATATGATTATGATACAGTAAATAATTGGCTAAGAAATATAATTGGTATGTTTAGTGAAGATGAACAAATGAAAATACGTATGGATTACTTAGAGAAATTTATCCTAAAAATTTTGACTTTGCCATTATAAGTCAATATGATTTAGATTTTTATATAGAGTTAATAAATAATAGACTTAGAAAGTGCTTTGGATATAAGACGCTTTCTGATGTATTTGTTTCAGAATGAATATAAAGTGTTACACTTTTATTGACAATTTATCAAATGAAAAAAGAGTGAGAATAATAGATAAAAAATATAATTCGAAGATAAATGAGCAAATTATTTGCTCAATTTTTTATTGGATAATTTTATTATTTAATATAAAATTGAGATAAGTAGATGAATAAGATATATAATATACTATACTAGAAGTATATGAAATGTAAACATAGATTATAATTAATAATAAAACATAAATACATTTAAAAAATAAATACTGGAAGGGAGTTAAATTTATTGAAATATATAAATGAAGTATATATAGAGTCATTTAAAGGAATTGAAAAACTATTAATTGATAATCTTGCAGATATAAATATTTTTGTAGGAGACAATAATACATATAAAACAAGTGTTCTTGAAGCTATAAAGCTATGTGAATCACCTGATAATATCATGAGCATTATGCGATTATTAAGAAAGAGAGAGACTAATAAGATACCATTTAGCAGTCTAAGTATGATGGACTCATTTTTAGGAATGTTTAATGCGAGTCAAGATTATCGTAAAAGAGTATTTATAGAATACAAAATAAATAATATAAAGCATTCTTTAGAAATCATGGGAGAAGTAGATGATTTATATTTAACAGAGATAGATTTTGAAGGAATGGACTATAATAATATAATTATTAACCAAATAGATGAAGATACTCCTATAAATGAATTTAGAGGATTTTTAGCTTTTGATGGATACGCACAAGATATATCATTTAATGAGTTTGATAAACTTTCGAAGTTTAGAACGCAAAGAAATCAGAATGATTTATTAAAAATAAACTATATATCATCAAGTGATCATCTTAATGAAAAAATTTCTAAAAATATTTTAACTGAAGCAATAAAGAATGATGAAAAATCTAAATTACTAGAAATTTTAAAGATATTTGATAAAAATATAGATGGGATAGAAATGTTACCTCAGAAACATACTAGAGGAGTGGTGACATATATAAGACATAGTGAATTTGGATTTATGCCATTATCGAGTTTCGGTGATGGCGTTAAAAAGGTATTAACTTTAGCTCTAGGTCTTTTAAGTATTGAAGGTGGAGTATTATTAATAGATGAAATCGAAAATGCAATCCATACAAGTGCTTTAGATAGTGTATTTAAGTGGTTAATAGAGGCATCAAAAATGCTAAGAATACAAATAATAGCGACTACTCATAGTGATGAAGCATTATCAAGTATTTTATTGAATTATGGAGAAATAAATATAGATATGTGTGTTTATAGGCTAGAAAAGTTTGAAGGAGAGTTAATGTCTAGAAGATTTTCTGGAGAAAAAGCTTATAATATCATCATTAACAATGGTGGTGATTTAAGATGATGAAAAACTACTTATTAATAGTAGAAGGATCTCATGATATAGCTTTCTTAACTAAAGTTCTGAGTACAATGGGATATGAGGAAATAAAAAGTATTAAACATTTACCTCCGCTAATGGCTAAAAAACTTATACCTAAAAGCTTTCCATTTATTAAAGATAAATTAAATATATTTAATATAATTCCATGGTTTTGTAAAAAAGGAGATAGTACAATTGCAATTATTAATGGTAATGGAGAGACCAATATTTTAAATAAATTAGATGATATATTAAGTGAATTTGATATTACTGAGATTAAGCAAGTCAACAAAATTCTTATATTTGCTGATGGGGATTTAAAAAATAGAAATGAAAAAATTAATAGTATATTAGATATAGATTTTGTAAAAAAAGATTTTGAATTTCTAGATAAAAAAGACTTATCAAAAGAAAATCCTTGTATTAATATTAAAAATAGATTTAGTGTACCAGTAGACTATTTTATATTTCCGGATAATAACTTAAAAGGAAGGTTAGAAGATGTTATATTAGAACTTATCAGTTTAAATGATAAAGATTTATTGAATGATGTTACTAAGTTTATAGAAAACCTTGACTCTGAATATAAGGTTGAGTGGAGTCAAGATAATTCGAAAGAAGAAAAATCTAAAATAGGAATTATAGGAAATGTTCTTATACCAGGGTGTAGTAATGTTACCTTATTACATAATAAAGAGATAAAGTGGATTTCAGAGGAAAATAGAAGTAAAGTTAAATCATTAGATCAATTATATTTATTTTTAAATAAAAATTTACAGTAAAATATTATTAAATAAAAGCATTTGTTGAGTAACATAAATGCTTTTATTTAAGTTTTATTAATTTAATTTATTGTGCGAGATCAAAATATTTTCCAAATAAAGTTAATTGATTTTAACAAAAAATAATATCCCACAAGTCTAGTATTTGTAAAATTTAACCAAATATTAGACTTTTTATTTTACCTATAGAATCATAATTTCCTATCAATTTATTTATTAGAAATGAAATATTATGTCCTAATACTTTTATTGATACTCTTGTTATAAATCCAAGCAGTGATTTACTTTTCACTTTATTTAGATTTAATTGTTCTGTTAATTGAGAAAAGCTAGTTTCTATTCTCCTTCTAACTTTAAATATCAATTGTCTTATTTGTTTTGGATAGTTATCTTTACTATTTCCCCTTTTTAAAAATAGCAAATTTATATCTTTTTCAGTTTTTAACTCAGTCGTTAGCCTTTTGTTGATGCAACCTTTATCCCCTATAATAGAAATTGAATTATATTTGGCACATAAATCCCATACTGCATTTCTATCATCAATATTTGCAGGCGTTATAACATAGTCAGTTAGGAAACCCTCTACTGTAGTAAGTGAGTGAAACTTAAAGCCAAAATAGGTTTGTTTTTTTGATGGACGTACTTCATAAGAGGCTTCGCCTTTAAAACATTTACTAAAATGTGCTCTTCCAAACTCACAAACTGGAATCGGCATACTATCTATAACTCTTATATTATTCGAATAAGATTGAATATACAATGAAATATACTTTCTTATTTCATTAATCACAGAATATAAATTTCGTTTCGTTCTATTAAATCTAGTTCTATCTCCTAACTTTGGAAACAGTTTTAAATATTCACTGCTCAATAAGCTGAAAAATGCTTTTTCTGAATCTATAGTTAGAAGTTCACCAACTATATTTATAGGTATTATATCATTATATATATCATCGATTATTGTAAAAATTATAGTAAATAAATCCGTTAAATTTTCTATTTTATGGATATAATAATTATTAAGCTCCAACATTGTAGTAACCCTCCTTTATACTGTTTATAATCTTAGGGTACTATATTTGTTGGAGTTTTATTATTGTAAGATTTAACTAGCACAACGGATTAACATATCCTAAGCAATACAAAAATTAGTAGCTAAAGAAACAGATAAAATCATAAGTGAAGGAGATAATTCATCAATATTTGGAAGTAAGACCTTAGAAACCATTGATGGGAAAATAGTAGTAAAAGGAGATTCTATATCAGAAACAGTATCGTTAGAAAGTATAAAAGATGTAAAAGTTTATGAAGATATGATTTTTATATATATAAGTGGATTTGTAGCTAATATAATTCCAAGGAGATATTTAGATAAAGAAACAGAGAAAGAACTTATAAAAGAGCTTAAAAAAGGTAAGATTTTAGAATAATCAAAGTAAAACACGCTCCTTTGGATGTGTGACGGAGAACTATATCATAAATAATGGATAACAGTTTAAATATTTTGCTTTAGTTTATGCAATTAGTGATATTAAAACATTTAAATAAATAAAAATTATATGACTGAAGTAAAACTGTAGGTAGTAGAATGGGAATATAGTAATCGATTTTCTAGATTAAATGTTTTTAACTTAAAATGTAAAAGACTCACAAATTTTAAATAAGCAAAATTTGAAAAAGTAATCTTTAGATATACAAATATTACTGAATTAAACTTTAAAGGACTACATTTAAAGATAGCAAAAAAATTAATTATGAATAACTAAGCAACTGGATGAAAATTATTAAATCCAGTTGCTTTTTTATAACCTTATTTTGTGTTTGATAATCTAATTATATTCTAGAGATAGAATTCCACTTAAATTCAATTAAATAAATAAGTAGGTATTTTGATAGTTTAAGATCTTTTAGCTTTACAAATCTTACTTTTTTTAGAAATGAATTTATTTTACAAAATTTATCGAAAAAAGTAGAAATTTCTGTTTGGTCAACTCGGGATTTATAGTATAATGAGCAGTATAACAGGAGTATACGTAATATAAAAAATTATACTAAGAAGAAAGGACAGACTATGAAGAAAATTTTATTAAAATTTATCTCTGGGTTAGTTGTGTCTGTAGTTAGTATTACGCAAATTTTTAGCTCTGATATGTATATTTTTGCAAATGGAAATTATGATTATACTAACCCAATATACTCAAATGGAATAGACGATACATTTGTATATGATTCAACAGATAGTGTTGTAATAACTAAAAAGAATGTAGCGCGTAAGTTACCTAATGTAACGGGTCGTTATGATATAAGTAGTTATCCTATTCCGTTAACTAATAAAGTTCCAAGTAAAGATGTTTTTGAACTAATAAAAAAAGAAAATAAAGAGATTATGGATAATGTAGAAAAAGATATCCAAAATGGAACTTTAACAAAACATAAAGCCGCAGATGGACAATTTTATGGAACTGTTCCAGATAGTGCTTTGGGAGTAGAAAAAAAGATTTATATTAATACAAATGCTAAGGGATTACATTCACTAGCATCTTATGTTCCAGCAGGAGAGATAGCTACTGTAAAGTTAAATGATGAGGCTCTAAGGTATGCTAAAAAAGGAAAGATAAAAATTAGTGTTGGTATGACAATGGTTGATGCAGAGGATTATAACTATAATAATAATATTGAAAATCGTATGCCTTACTTAGGTAAGACTTTTTCAATAAGCCAAAGCGAAACTAAAGTAGGAACACCTTTTGGAGGAATGGTTTATATAGATATAGATGATTCTGTTCCTTCAGGATTAAAACTTGAAGTTGATGTAAAAGGTGTTGTTGATACACCTTATTTTGATTTAGGTAAGACAACAGAAGAAGAATGGAAGATAGCAAAAGATGCTCCAGGGGTTTTTGCAGAGATAAGAACACCGTATTTAAGATTTGCAGTACCAGCCAAATTTATTCGTGAGATAGAAAATCCACATGATGCAGCATTATTTTGGACAAATGTAACATCTATTAGTGCAGAAGTGATGGCACAACAATATAGGAATAGACCTATGACCCTTACATTTGACCAGTATATAACAGCAGGTATTGCATATGCATCTGTAGGAGCATGGACATGTAACTTACCTCCAGATTGGGGAACTGATGCACTAAATTATGATACTTTAATGAAATCTGGTGGATGGGGAATTATACACGAAATAAATCATCATTACCAAGGAAGGTATAGTGGTTACAGCGATGAGTGGGGTGTTGGTAATGAATTTAGTGAGATAACTAACAATGCCATTAGTGCTGTAGCATATATTTTATACACTAATATAGCAGAGTATAGAGGAGAAGAAGGAACCTATGATTGGAATAAGGTTGCAGATCCATATAGTAGTTTAAAACAACAAATATATGAGGGAGACCAATACTATGTAAATGAACCTAACATAGGAAACTTTATGTATAGTACATTTGCTCATGAAATTGGACCAGTTAATTTTGCAAATGTTATTAAGTCAACTTACGATGGAGGTACTTTTAATGGTATATATATTCCACCATATGATTATAAGCTTGAAAGTGATGGTAAAAAATCAAGAACCGATAGATTTGATGACCTTGCTTACAGACTTAGTGTAGCAGGAGGTCGTGATTACACATGGTATATGGAAAATGAATTATTATGGCCATTAAAGTCAGAAACAATTAATAAAATAAAGAAACTTGGATACGAAGAGGTTATTCCAGTACAAAGTGTTTATGCAACGGGAGAAGTAGGAAGGGAAACAGGAAGAGCCTTTTATGTTACTTCTACAGGTTATGTATTTGATTTTGATAAAAGCTTAGTTTCACCTGGAAATGTTAGTGTAGTTGATGTATCAAAACCTAAGTATGGAACATTAAGTAAAAGACCTGATGGTAAATATGATTATAAACCTAGTCCATCAATGCCTGAAAATGCAAAGGATGAATTTATATTAACTGTTGAGGTTGAGAAGGATGGCATTAGACATGAAACTAAATTAAACTGTGTTATTGGTGTTGATTATAATAGTAGTAATGTAGAAAAATTTGCTACAACTAAGTGGGATATTCACGATGCTTTAAAAGATTTAGAAACAATGAAACCTTATGCTACATCTTCATCAATTGGAATGAGAATTAATACAGATGATGGAAACAATGCAGCTAGATCAAAAGGATACTTTGTTTTAGAAGAAGGAGGAGAATACGAATTCCAAGTATTTGGTGATGATAACACTGCTTTTACATTACATCTAGAAGATGGTACGACTCTACAATCATTAACAGAGGATTATTCAGCCAATGTTAATGATGCATATAATCTTCCTAAATCAACTAAATTTACAGTAAACTTAGAAGCAAATAAAGCATATCCATATACTTTAGTAGCAAATAATAAGGATGGTATTGGATGGGCAGATGTAAATATTAGAAAGACTTCTGGAGACACTAGTTGGAAATCTATAAATCAAGTTTATTCTAATTTAAATGATGTAGGTAAATATACTGATAGAAGCTTTACAATGCCAGAACCTGCATATGTTAGACCGCCAGTTTTAGCAGGGGGAAATGAAACTTTAGTAAATGACATTAAAGTTATAAGTACACCAAAAGGAGTTACTCCAAATGATGATCCAAACTCTCTTAAAGAAGGTGATCCAAATAATATAGTAGATGGAGACTTAGATTCTTATTTCCATTCTTCGTATAGTTCTGATAAGACGCCTTTACCTCATGAGTATATATTTGACCTAGGAGGAGAAAAATCGTTCAATAATATAGAAGTATATACACGTAGAACTGGAGACGAAGTTGGTGTAATTGGAGATTATGAAGTTTATGTAGCAGATAAATATGATGCAAGCAATACAAACTGGACGAAAATTGCTGAGGATCATACAAGAAACAATAATTCAAATGCATCAAAGGATTTAAAAATATCAGTACCACAAACAAAGGCTAATTATCTAAAAATTAAAGCCTTAAATAATAGAAGCAATGAATATGATTTAACAATACTTGCAGAGTTAAAGTTATCAACTGAAACTAATGTAAAAAAATTAATTGCTCAAAATTCAAGTTTTATTCAATATAAAGGTAACTGGACAAAAGACTCTAGCGGAGCTTTTGTAAATGGAGCAACATATAACACAACAGATGGTTACTTTATGTATTGTTTTGATGGAAAAGAAAGCAATATATATTCTACTAAAGATGTTGAAGTAGAAATGAGAGTAAATGGTGGTAAGTGGAAAAAAGCTAAATTAATTGGTTCTTTAAGAGAGCCTTCAATTACATTAGATATGGGAAAAGAAGGTAAGTATGTAGTTGAAGTTCGTGGCATCGGTCAAGAGATTGCTCTTAATATGATATCAACAGATGGAACTTTCTATAAAGGCAACGCTCCTACATCAAAATCACCAGTTATAATAGGTGCTGATGATATAGAAATAGGAGTAGGACAAGTTGATACATTTGATGAAATGGATGGAGTAAGCTATACAGATGATATAGATACAACAGGACTTACAATAAATGTGTCAGGGAATATAGGTAAACCAAAGCCAGGTACAAATGAAAAATATACTTTAACATACAGTGTAACTGATAGTGACTCAAATACTACTACAGTAGATAGAGTAGTTACAGTAACAAATCAATTACCGCAAATATTAGGACTTGATGAGGTAACTATAAGGAAAGGTACTAAATTTGACCTAAAAAATAAAGTAATAGCAACTGATTATGAAGATAAAAATATAACTGATAAAATAGTATATCCATCAGTTGATGTAAGTACTTTAGATATTGGAGTTCATAACTTAAAATACTCAGTAGAGGATAGTGATAAAAATATCACTGAATCTACTAGAACTATAAATATATTATCAAACGAATCACCAGTTATAATAGGTGCTGATAATATAGAAATAGGAGTAGGACAAGTTGATACATTTGATAAAATGGATGGAGTAAGCTATACAGACGATATAGATAAAACAGGACTTACAATAAATGTATCAGGAAATATAGGTAAACCAAAGCCAGGAACAAATGAAAAATATACTTTAACATACAGTGTAACTGATAGTGACTCAAACACCACTACAGTAGATAGAGTAGTTACAGTAACAAATCAATTGCCAAAAATATTAGGACTTGATGATGTAACTATAAGAAAAGGTACTAAATTTGACCTAAAAAATAAAGTAATAGCAACTGATTATGAAGATAAAAATATAACTGATAAAATAGTATATCCATCAGTTGATGTAAGTACTTTAGATATTGGAGTTCATAACTTAAAATACTCAGTAGAGGATAGTGATAAAAATATCACTGAATCTACTAGAACTATAAATATATTATCAAACGAATCACCAGTTATAATAGGTGCTGATAATATAGAAATAGGAGTAGGACAAGTTGATACATTTGATAAAATGGATGGAGTAAGCTATACAGACGATATAGATAAAACAGGACTTACAATAAATGTATCAGGAAATATAGGTAAACCAAAGCCAGGAACAAATGAAAAATATACTTTAACATACAGTGTAACTGATAGTGATTCAAACACTACGACAGTAGATAGAATAGTTACAGTAACAAATCAATTACCACAAATAAGTAAATTAGAGAATATAGTTATAAAAAAAGGTCAATCTATAGATTTATTACAAGGAGTAATAGCTACAGATAAAGAAGATGGAGATATAACAAAAAATATTGAAGTAATAGGAACTGTAGATACTAATAAAGAGGGAACATACAACATAGAATATAAAGTAGAAGATAGTGATAAAAATATTATAAAATTATCAAGAATAGTTGTTGTTGAAAAGATTGATGAGGTTATTCCTCCAGATGAAGAAGAAAACTCTTTAATACATCCTGTAATAGAGGAAGCAATAAATAATAATTTAGTGAGATTTATTTCAGGTACAGGTAGAATAGAAGATCCACTAGAATTAGAAATTAATAATATCAGCGATGATAAAGCAGATAATCTATTATCAGATTTAAAAGCTCTTGATATAAGAATAGATTCTTTAGAAGATAAATATGGATATACAGTTGTAAAATTTGCAATATCAACAGAAGGAAATGAAGAAAATAACATAACCTTAAAAGTTAAAAATGATTATAGAAACATAGCTGATAAACTTAAAGAATTCTCTGGGAAAACTAATGATGTAGTTGAAGATGATAACATAAGCAATAACAAAGACAATAATATAAATAACGATAATTCAAATAACAATAATACAAATACTAATACTAATAACATCAATAATGACAATAACAATGATGAAAATATAAATAGCACTATAAATAATGGAAAAGAAAATAATACAATTAATGGTGCAAATAATAAGGTAGATAAAGATATCAACGATGATACTATAGATGATAATATAAGTAATGATTTAGATAATAATACAGTCAAAAAAGATAATATTGATTCTAATAGTGACAATAATGATAGTATAAAATTTGATAACAATAAACCTATAAAAGATAATTTAAAAACAGAAGATAAATTTATAATATCTTATATTGGAATAGGCTTAGTGCTTTTATTCCTATTATTAAGAACTATAAAAAAGAAATAGTTTTATAAATATACTAAAATGAATCCTATATAGTGGACAGTATAAAAGCTAGTCCATCTATATAGGATTTTTATATGAAGGCGAAGAGTATATATTAGAGCCATGGTAAATTCTCGAGTATTATTATTTACTTGTTGATATAAAAATTAAAATTTATTATCCTTTTGTATATATACAAATTTAGAGAATTATCTAAAAACATTTATGTAAAACCACTTTAGAATATAATTTTATATAAAACGTGCACCTTTGGATGTGTAACGGAGAACCTTATCATAAGTAACGGATCAAAGACATTACCTATAATTCATGGGCACTGTTTTGATTTTATAGAAAAAATAGAAATAGTTAATAAACTTAAGGTTTCGTAAGAATTTTTTATAATTATTGTAAATTCTATCTTCTACAATAAAGTCAAGATAAATGATAAGGAGTAGAAGATATGAAAAAAGGACTTAAGTTAATTTTAATATTTATAGCAATAGCGTTACTATGTTGGGATTCAGTTGAAACTATGGGTGATATTAAAGTAAAAGAAAGTGATAATAATATAAATAATACTTTAGTTTTAGTAAATAGAGAACACGGATTGTATAAAAGATATATACCAATAGATTTAAGTATACCTGAAATACCATTTACTGATGGATCAACATATGAAGAAAAGCATGTAGCAGGTATTATGAAAGAACCATTAGAAGAATTGATAAATGAAGCTAAAAAAGAAGGAATATTTTTAATCGGTAATTCAGCATATAGGTCTTATAAATCTCAAAAGACTGTATACAATAATAGAGTAAGAAGTCAAGGTAAGGAGAAAGCTGATGCATATGTAGCTAAACCAGGATTTAGTGAGCATCAAACAGGTCTATGTATAGATATTACTAATAAGGATAGATACTTTGTAGAAGGAACACCAGAGGCTGAATGGCTAAAAGAAAATTGTAGTAAATTTGGATTTATTATTAGGTATCCTAAAGATAAAAAAGATGTGACAGGAATAGAATATGAACCTTGGCATATTAGATATGTTGGAAAAGATGCTGCAAAATATATTTATGATAATGGAATTACATTGGAAGAATACTTAGAAAGGTAAAGTAGGTAGGAAATATGAATTATAATAATATTCTTGTAATAGATGATGAAAAAGAAATAAGAGATTTATTAGAAATAAACCTTAGGAGCGAAAGATATTTTGTATTTAAAGCTAGTTGTGGAAAAGAAGCTTTAGAAATATTAAATAAAGAAGAGATTCATTTAATAGTATTAGATATTATGATGCCTGATATGGATGGGTTAGAAGTTTGTAAGAGAGTAAGAGAAAATAATAACATTCCTATTTTAATGTTAAGTGCAAAGGTTGAAGATATGGATAGGATACAGGGAATAATGACTGGAGCAGATGATTATATATGTAAGCCTTTTAATAGTTTAGAATTAATAGTTAGAATAAGAGCGTTAATTAGGAGATCATATTTTTTAAATTCTAAAATAGAAATTTCTGAGGATATTATAAATATTGATAATATGACTATAGATAAGAAAAAGCATAGAGTTATAGTAAATGAGAATGAAGTAATGCTTACAGCGAGAGAATTTGAAATTTTATATTTACTAGCTACGAATAGAGGAAGAGTTTTTAGTGCAGAGGAAATTTTTGAAAGAGTATGGAAAGAAAATTATTATCAATCAAATAATACAGTTATGGTACATATGAGTAGATTGAGGGATAAATTAGAACAAAACTCATGTGGTGATAAGATAATACATACTGTATGGGGGGTTGGATACAAAATTGAAAAATAAAAGAATTTTTAAGTATTGGATTAAATCAATATGGGATATAGTAATATCAGTATTATTAACATATATAATTGCAATTACAGCTAGAGAAGTAATAATTTTATTACACAGATATACGAATATTAGAATTGTAGATTATATATGGGAATTGTGGAACAAACTACAATATGAAAACATTGGTAAATACCTTTATATAATTGCAGTATCACCTCTATTTTTAATTTTAAACTATGCTATAACATATAAAAATAATAAAAGCGTAGTTACTATTATAGAAGAAACAGAGATAATGTCAAATGGAAACTTAGATAAATTAATAGATATTAAATCAACAGGTGATATGAAAAGTTTAGCTGATAATATAAATAATATATCAACACAACTTAAAGAGATAATGATAGAAGAGAGAAAAGCACAAAAAACTAAAAATGAGCTAATAACTAATGTTTCGCATGATTTAAGAACGCCATTAACATCAATAATTGGATATTTAGAGATTATTGATTCTGATAAATATAAAGATGAAGTAGAACTGAGATATTATATTGATATAGCATATCAGAAATCTAAAGATTTAAATTTACTTATAAACGATTTATTTGAACTTACAAAAATGCAAAATAGCACTATTACTTTAGATAAATTACAGATAAATTTAGTAGATTTATTAGGCCAATTAGTAGTTTATTATAATAATGAGTTCAAAAAAGCAAATATGGAGGCAAGAACTAATTTTTCAGATGATAAGTTAATGGTTTATGCTGATACAAGCAAATTAGGAAGAGCATTCGAAAACCTATTATCTAATTCAATTAAATATGGCAAAGATGGATATTACATTGATATCATAACAAGAGTTGAAGATTCAATGGCAGTTGTTCAAATTGTAAATTATGGAGAGGCTATACCTACAGTAGACTTGCCTTATATATTTGATAGATTTTATAGAGTAGAAAAATCGAGAAATAGAGAAATTGGAGGAAGCGGACTAGGTTTGGCAATAACAAAAAATATTATTGAATTACATAGAGGTTTTATTTCAGTAAATAGTGATGATGATAAAACCACTTTTGAAATAAGATTACCACTAAATTGTACTGAAATGAGAAAGAGAGATACTTAATTAGAGATTTTTGAACAGTATTAAAACTAAGTTTTAAATATATATTATAACTATGATATATCTAGATGAGATAAAAATACTTCATCTAGCATATTTTATTTTCAAATAAGTGAAGTATACAATGATAATAAATGTTTGTAAAAGACAAGACTTAGTTGTTTAGTAAAGGAACTGCCGAAACTTTTTTAAAAAGCTCATAATTTGATTGATAAATTAATTGACGATAGTAAATAAGTAAAACGTGCACCTTTGGAGTTATAACGGAGCACGATTTTTTAGAGAAGTAAATAGAGATTAATGAAATTATAGCTGTGTAACTTTTGAGTAACATAGCTATTTTTGTACAAAAAATAAATTTTTTCAAGTATTGTCTAAAATGTTACAGTTAACGACCAGTTTGATTACAAATATTTGGATATTTAGATAAAAATAGTAAGAAAATATTGACAAATTGAAAAAGCTAAACCTTAAGAAATTAAGGGATGGAAAACCAAAGGAGTTAAGGGCTAATACCTATGTTAGCCAATTACCAAGGAGGAGATTAAAAATAAGTTTGAATAAAAGATAGATGAATTGAAATTGGATTCAGGATTATACGAAATTCTAGAAGAGTTAAAGTAATAGTGATGATATAATAGAATAAAGTGTATAATTATAAGATATATAAATCATTTTAGTATAGTGTAAAATGATAAAAGAATTAGGTGAAATAAGTATAGGTCAAAACTATATAATTATGAATGTAAATCCTGTGAATTCGAAAAAGGGGTACTGATATAGGAGTTTAGTCAGGATATATTGTTTTGATTTTGATAAGTATTCCCACTAGAAAGCGAATCTATACCAGGATTTTAAAGCTAAGTTTGAGTACAAAAAACTGACAATCGATAGGTGTCAGTTAATGTGACCTATTTATAGGTCATTTTTTATTATTGCTGTAATAAATAATAGATCTCGAAAGTGTCTTGGATACTTTAAGGTATATAATCTAAAATATTTTTGAATTGGATTCAATTAGCATATTTAAAAATATTTGAATAGAATATATAATATATATATATATCGAAATATGGCGAAATATATCGAAATATATCGATATATAGAGATGCAAAGCTAGAGGAGCTAAGGTTAAATTAAACTATGCCAGACAGTTGACGAAGAATTAAAGTTCTTTGTTTTCATAGAGATATTTTATGCTATGTTCATAAGATTACTTTATGATGATTGTTTTACATGTTAATTACCATTTATATAGGAGGGGGTCTATTTTTATAAAATAGCCATAACTATATAATAAGGCCATATTTTGGAATTGGTAATAAAGTCCTTAGTTATTGCAAATATATATACATATTAGAGAGGGAGGATGTTTATGAAAAAACAAATATCAGCAGTTTTGGTAGCATCAGTGATAGCTACAAATACTTCACCAGCAATAAATGTATTTGCCGATGAGGTAATAAAAGAAAAATCTAAAATATTAGAGAAAAAATCTATAAATCAAGCTAACGTAACAAAATTTACTATAAGTGATAATAAAAATTTCGAAGCTTATAATGAAAAATTTAGAGTATCGAGAGATGAAATAAAATCAATATCTAACAATGGTGGTAAATATGGTTCTAGTACTTTAGATAAAGCTATTGATGGTAATATGTCAACTCATTGGGAGACTGGTAATCAAAATAGTGAAGATTTCAAAAATGAAGTTGTTGTAGAATTCAATGATGCACAATCTATTGACAGAATAGCATATGCAACAAGACAAGATGGTTCAAAAGGTAAGGGATTCCCAACTAAGTTTGAAATATATTCATCTATAACAGGAAATGATGAAGATTTTGAGCTAGTAGCTACAGGAGCACACTCTCAAACAGGAAACATGATGGAGTTTAAATTTGACACTATTACAACTAAAAAAGTTAAATTTGTTTTTAAAGAAGCTCATAACAACTGGGCAAGTGCTTCAGAATTCTGGTTCTACAAAGAAGATAAAATGATTGATACGTTAAATAATTTATTTACAGATTCTACTATGAGTAAAGTAAGTGAGTTATTTAATACTACTGAAAAATTAAATAAATTAGAAGATGAAGCTAAAAAACATCCTTTCTATGAAGATTTTAAAGAAGATATAGAAAATGCTAAAATACTTTTAGCTTCAAATAAAATAGAATCAACAAAAGCAAAGGTATCTAAGTTAACTGCATATGGTACAGATAAAGAAAAAGAATATGATGCAAAATATATGATGCCTAATTCTAATATATCTAATATAGAAGCAAATGGAGGAACATATCCAACTACTAAATTAGAATATATGTTAGATGGTAAAGCTAATACTCACTGGGAAACTAATAGAAGTAATAGTGCTGACTTTACAAATGAACTTATATTTACCTTAGAAGAAGCTGAAGTTTTAGATAGAATAGCATTCTTAGCAAGAGAAGGTAATCAAAAAGGATTCCCAGAACAATTTGAAATATATGCATCAGAAACTTCTAAAGGAGATACTTTCCAATTAGTATCTAGCGGAGAAGCAAAAGTAACGAGAGACTTCGTTCAATTTAAATTTGAACCAACAAAGTTTAAAAGAGTAAAGTTCAAGTTTAAAAAGGCTGCAACAAATAGACCATTCGCTGCAGAAATGAGATTCTACAAGCAAGATGAAATATCTGAAAAAATGGATAGATTATTTACTGACTCTACTATGAGTAAAGTAAGTGAAGAGTTCAATACTTTAGATAAAATAAGTGCATTTGAGAATGAATTAAAATCTCACCCAATGTATGATATATATAAAGAAGATATGGACAATGCTAAGTTGTTAGTAGAGAATAAACAAGTTGAGTACACAGAAGCTAAGATAAGTAAATTTAGTGAAATAGATAGTGAAAATATATCTAAATACAATGAAGAGTTTAAGGTGGGAGTTTCTAAAGTTAGCAATAATGGTAGACAATCTTCTGGTAAAACTATAGATCGTGCATTTGATGGTGATATAAATACAGAATGGTTAACTGGAACTTTAAATAGTGCTACATTTGATAATGAAGTTTTAGTAGAATTAGATGAGTTAACGACATTAGATAGAATAGTATATTCAAACACTCGTGGAACGAATAGAGGTTTTGCACAAGAATTCGAAATATATGGTTCTAGAACATCTAAGGGAGAAACATTTGAATTAGTTACTAAAGGTTCAATGGATCCTACACAAGATTCAATGGAGATAAAGTTTAATCCAACAGAATTTAAAAGACTTAAATTTGTATACAAAAAAGGTGTAGAGAACTGGGCATGTGCAAGTGAATTTGGATTATATAAGCCGGATGAACTATCTAATAAAATGGATAGATTATTTACTGACTCTACTATGAGTAAAGTAAGTGAAGAGTTCAATACTTTAGATAAAATAAGTGCATTTGAGAATGAATTAAAATCTCACCCAATGTATGATATATATAAAGAAGATATGGACAATGCTAAGTTGTTAGTAGAGAATAAACAAGTTGAGTACACAGAAGCTAAGATAAGTAAATTTAGTGAAATAGATAGTGAAAATATATCTAAATACAATGAAGAGTTTAAGGTGGGAGTTTCTAAAGTTAGCAATAATGGTAGACAATCTTCTGGTAAAACTATAGATCGTGCATTTGATGGTGATATAAATACAGAATGGTTAACTGGAACTTTAAATAGTGCTACATTTGATAATGAAGTTTTAGTAGAATTAGATGAGTTAACGACATTAGATAGAATAGTATATTCAAACACTCGTGGAACGAATAGAGGTTTTGCACAAGAATTCGAAATATATGGTTCTAGAACATCTAAGGGAGAAACATTTGAATTAGTTACTAAAGGTTCAATGGATCCTACACAAGATTCAATGGAGATAAAGTTTAATCCAACAGAATTTAAAAGACTTAAATTTGTATACAAAAAAGGTGTAGAGAACTGGGCATGTGCAAGTGAATTTGGATTATATAAGCCGGATGAACTATCTAATAAAGTGGACAGATTATTCACTGACTCTAATATGAATATAGTAAGTGATGAATTTAATTCATTAGAAAAAATAGAAGCATTAGAAAAAGAATTAAAAGAACATCCAATGTATGATATATACAAAGAAGATATAGAGAATGCTAAGACATTAATAACTCAAAATAAGATAGAGTCTTCTATAGCATCTACTAAAAAAGTTGACTATTATGATAATGAAAAATATTCTGAATTATTTAGAATGCCTTTATCTAATATAAAGTCAATAAAGAATAATGCAGGACGATATGCTAATCAAGTAATAACTAATGCTGCAGACGGAAAACTAAATACTTATTGGGAAACTAATAAATCTAATAATGATAGTTTCAACAATGAAGTTGAAGTAGAGTTTAAAGAATCAGTTACTTTAAATAGAGTTGTATATGGAGCTAGACAATCTGATCGTAAAGGATTTGCACAAGAATTTGAAATATACGGTTCTAAAACTTCTAAAGGTGACACATATGAACTTGTAGCAACTGGAAATCATAGTAAGACTTCAGGTCAGGTTGAAGCTAAATTTAATCCTACAGAATTTAAAAGACTTAAGTTTAAGTTTGTAAAATCTGACCAAAATTGGGCAACTTTAAATGAAATCTCGTTCTACAAGCAAGATGATATATATGAAAAAGTAAACTCAATATTTACAAGTAAATTAATGACAGAATTAAAGGATGAATTTAATTCTAAAGATGCAATAGATGAATTAGCAAATGAAATAAATAACCATCCATTAAAAGATGAGTTAGATCATTTAATAGAAAGAGCATATAGAATTATAAATAATGACATAGAGTCAGTGAAGATGACTGTTCCTCAACTAGGTGATATTCATGGACATGCAAAAAAAGACTTATCAATGGCTAGTTTTGGTACTAACTTAATATCAACAGGTTTAGTTGCTACACCAGGAGAAGTATTTGAAATATATGTTGATGCAGAAGATGGGCAACCAATGCCTAAAATAGCATTCACTCAATCTCAAGGATACTATGGTAAATGGAAACAAGAGTTTAGTTTAAGTCCTGGATATAATAAGATAACTGTACCTAATATATATGATTCTAACTGGACACATAAAACTAATCCAGGAGGAGCTGTATATATAATAAACCCTTATACAGAAGAAACTCAAGGAAAGGCTCCAGTCGTTTCTATTGAAGGAGGAAGAAAGTTCCCGGTATATAATGAGGGTGATGATGTAAATGAATTCTTAGAAGAATTAAAAGAATATAAGAGATTTATGGATGAAAATCCAGATACTGCAGTAAATATATTTGAGTACAATTCACCAAGAATACTATACACAGGCTTAGCTGATGCAGCTTACCAAGTATATGTAAATGAAGGTGTTAATGTAGAAGAATCTGCAAAAGTATGGAGTGATATGACTCAAAAGATGTTTGACTTTGCAGGTTTAGAAGATAACCCTGAAGTTAAAGAACATGATTCTACTAACTTAAGAACAACTATAAGAATAATGCAACCATTTGCAGCAGCTTATGCAGCAGGAGACCATATAGGACTTCAAAGACATGTTGCTGATGATTTCTTAAGAACTGATAAAAATAGTGTAAATGGTATAATTTGGGGAACAATTCATGAAATTGGACATCAAATGGACATAAGACCTAGAACATGGGGAGAAGTAACTAACAACATGTGGGCTAATAGATTATCTATAGATAATGGAAAAGCAGATAATCGTGTAAATTATTCAGGTATATATAATAATGGTGCAACTGATAAAGAAGACTTTGAAGGATTCTATGATTTTGATGTTACTCGCAAATTATCAATGTTTTGGCAGCTAGAATCTTACCATGCTGGTTATTGGGCATCTTTAGAAAGATTATATAGAGAGCGTAAGCCGTCACCTAAAGATGAACAAGAAAAGAGAGATATACTAGCGAAATACTCTAGTGAAATATTAGGTAAAGATTTAACTGAATACTTTACTAGATATAAATTTGACTTATCTGAAGAATGTAAGAACGAGATAGCTAAATTTGAAAAAACTACTGATAAAATATGGTATGGAAATACAAGTGTACAAACATACAAAGGTAGTGGATTTACTGATGATTTAGATTTACAAGTTAATACATCAATAGATAAAGAAAATAGAACAGTTACTTTAAACATAAGTGTAGACAAAGAAAATGAAGATGATAAATTAGGTTATGAAATTCTAAAAGATGGTAAAGTTATAGGATATACAACTGGAAATCAATTTGTAATTGAAAATGCTAATGTAGATAGTAATGAAATTTATCAAGTTAAAGCTTATGATAGAAGTTTTGGTCATAGTGATGCATTAGATGTAAATACATTTAAACCAAGTATAGAAACTATTGATAACGTAACTTTAAAATTAGGAGAAGAATTTAATGCGAAAGATTATGTAAAAGCATTAAGTTATGATGGTCAAATTTTAGATTCTGTTGAAATAGAACACAATGTAAATACAAATGAAAAAGGTATATACACTGTAACTTATTCTGTAACTGATGAAGGAATAAAAGTATCAAAAGATATAGAAGTAGAAGTTGTAAGTGATTATGACTACTTATCAGATGAAGAGTGGAAATCAGTAGAGACTCAATGGGGAACTCCAAGAAGAAACTCTAATATAAAAGCTAGAGTAAACGGAGATGTTAAAGAGTTTGAAAAAGGACTTGGAATACATGCAAATGGTAAAATAACTTATGACTTATCAGATAAAGATTACGACAGATTTGAAGCTTTACTTGGGGTAGACGCTTCAATAGCACCGCAAAATAAATCTAGTATAACATTTAAAATAGTAGGGGATGGAAAAACTCTAGCTACTACAAAAGTTTTAAAACATGCAGATGATGCTGCATATGTTAATGTAGATGTTAAAGGTGTAAAAGAATTAGTTATAGAAATCCACAATGGTGGAAATGGAAATGAGTTAGACCATGCAGTAATAGCTAATCCAAAATTAATTACAAATAATGCTAAAGCAAAAATAACTGCTAAAGACAAAACTTATAAATTAGGTGAAGAAGTAGATTTCATGTCAGGAGTTAAGGCAATTGATGCAGAAGATGGAGATTTAACTTCTAAAGTTGAAATAGCATCAACTAACTATGTAGAAGGTAAAATAGGAAGATTTGAAGTTGTCTATAGAGTTACTGACAGCGATAATAACGTAGTTGAAAAGAAATCTTATGTAACTATATATGAAGATTTTGTGGTAAATAAATCTAAATTTGGGCAATTTGATAACTTAAATAAATACAATGAAGAATTTAAGCTTAAAGTTTCTTCAGTAAGTAATAATGCTGGAAATTATCCAGGTAGTCCTATAGGTAATGCAATTGATGGTAATCCAAATACTCACTGGGAAACTAATAAACCAAACAGTGATACATTTAAAAATGAAGTTATATTTGATTTAGGAGAAAGTAAGGAAATATCAAAAATAGCTTACAAACCAAGAAATGGTGGTAAAGGATTTGCTAAGAAGTTTGAAATATATACTTCTAATGAGGCAGAAGGAAATGACTTTATATTAGCTGGTAAAGGTGAATATAATGGAAATGTTAATGATGTTGTAGAATTTAATATTTCTAAAACTACTGCAAGAAGAGTAATGTTCAAATTTGTAGAAGCTAATCAAAATTGGGCGTCTATAGGTGAAATGTCATTCTATAAAGAAGATGCTTTAGCAGATAAAATAGCTAATAATTTATTTACTGATAGTACTAAGACTGAAGTAACTGAAGCTTATAATACATTAGATGAGTTAGAAGCTTTAAGAGAAGAAGTTAAAAACCATCCGGCAGCTAAGTTATTTGAAGAAGACTTAAACAAAGCAGAACAAATAATAAAAGCTAAGTATCCAACATTAAAGGTGGAAAATACTGTTCATAATCTAGAAGAAAAAGTAAATGTTTTAGATGGTGTAACTGCTATAGATAAAGATGGAACTGATATAACTTCTCAAATTAAAATAAAATCTTCTGACTATAAAGAAGGTAGATTAGGTAAATTTACTGTTGTTTATACAGTAACAGATAGTGCAGGTTTAACTTCTGAAATAACTAGAGACATATTCGTTACTAATGAAGAAATTCAATTAAGCTCTTTAGATTGGAAGTCTGCAACTATAGGATCAGGTTCAGTAAGAAAGAATAAAGCAGTAAGTGGAAATGCTTTAAGACTTTTAGATAAAAATGGAAATGTAGAAACATTTGAAAAGGGAATAGGAACTCATTCTCATTCTGAAATAGTTTATAACTCTGAAGGATACGATGTTTTAGATACTTGGGTTGGTGTAGACCAGACTGTTGCAGGTAAAGACCCAGTAATTGCAGGAAAGGCTGGTACTGTTGAATTTAGCGTATATGTTGACGGAAAGAAAGTTGCTAGTTCAGGATTAATGAAGGCGGATACTCCTAAGAAACGTATGATAGTTGATGTAGCTGGATCGAATGAAGTTAAGCTAGTAGTAGAACAAGCAACTAATGGAAATAGTTGGGATCATGCGAACTGGGCTGATGCCAAATTCCATAAAATGTCTGATATGGAAAGAATCAATTTAGAAGCAACTTTAGAAGAAGCAGAAAAGTTAGATTTAAACAACTATTCAGATGAAACTATAAAAGTTTTAGAAGAAGCAATAGCTAAAGCTAAAGAAGCATTAGAATCAGGTAATCAAGAATTAATTAATTCTGCTACACAAGAATTAAAAAATGCGATGGACTCTTTAGTAGAAGTTAATTTAAATGAAGTTGTAAATATACCTGATAAGTATCTAGTTAAATCTATACAAAAACAATTAAACAAAACTGGAGATATAACTCTAGGTGATATGCGTAGTTTAACTACTTTAACATTAGATGGAGTTGAAGACCTAACAGGTTTAGAATATGCTAGAAATTTAGAAACATTATCAATGGATTATAATGAAGTTAAAGATTTAAGACCACTAGCTAACCTAAATAAACTTAACAATCTAAGCGCAAGAGAGCAGTTTATTGCTGGAGGAGAGTTAAATTCTTCTAATGGAAAAGTTGTAGTTGATTCTAAAATATACAACAAAGAAGGTAAGAATGTAGCTAAGACTGTTAGACTTGTTGATAAATTTGGTGCTACAGTAATAGAAAAAGATGCAGAAGAAGAATTTGTTATAGATACAAAAGACTTAAAAGAAGGAACATATGGTGTACATGTTTTATTTGAAGATGAAGGTTTCAATGGAATCGTGTTCTACCTATTTAGTATCTAAATACAAAGAATAAAAGTGTATTAAATAAACTTTAATTTTAATACTAAATACAGGGCGTAGGCAGAAGTCTACGCTCTCATTTTTTTATTTTATAGGTTGCAACATCGTTAATATGTTTATAGTTCATAAATTTATGTCCTTTCATGTTAAGTAGTTTTGTGGTTATTTTTACTGTAACATAAATATAAACTTATGAGCTATTTTTTATCTATAATAAAAATTCCCATATATAATTTAACTAATAAATTGAAAAGGCAAATTTTAAGAAATTAAGAGACGCAAAACTAAATGAGTTAAGGATAAATATCTATGTTAGTCAGTTATCAAGTAGGAGATTAAGAGCATGAAGAAAATAATAGTATACTAGCATTAAATGAGAGCATGAAGAAAGCAGATGAAGCTAAGCTATTAATAAACAATGATGAAATAGGTAAAGATTATGCAAAAAAGGTAATGAAAAAGTAATAGTTACATGGAATAAGAAAACTAATGATGTAAAACTAGAGACAGAGTATATTAAAAAATATTGAACTAAATAAAGTATGTCAAGAAAAATAATTGAAATAAGAAAAAATTGTAGAATATAATGGGAAAAATTTTAAAAGTATTTACTTTTAATGTCATCATGTGATATAAAAATAAAGAATATATTAAGATAACATGAAAATTATAGTTTGATTTTTTATAGGATTATGTAATCTTTTAATATAACATAACTATCTTTTGTTTGATTATAAGAGTAATATTTATACAACTTAATATAGTATCAGACAAGGAGGAGAGTAACATTAATAGAAAAATGACATATAAATGTATTTCGGCTTTTATGGCATTTACTATGACATTTCAAATGAATACATTAAATGTATATGCTATAAAAGATTTAAAAGAAGTGCGAAAATCAACGACATCTTATGATGAAAGTTCAGATAAAATAAAAGAAGAACTTTCACAAAATGGAAATGAAGTTACTCAATATGTAAATGAGGAAGATAAAAAGTTAAAAACCATAGTTTGGACAAAAGGTATAAATCCACCTAAAATGGGGGGAGCAGATAGTGAATTTCGTAGAATACCAACCTATATGGGTGGACAGCTAGCATACGTTGAGTATATAGCACCATATATTAAAGGTAAAGGATGGTACGACGTAAATAAAACGGAAGATAGAGTAATAGATAAAAGTTTGTGCTTTGCAGCAGGGGCATCAAATATACTTCATTGGTGGCTTGAACAAAACTCAAAGTATATTGATCAATATTTAGCTAAAAATCCAGATTACCCTAAAGCCAAAGAACTAAGTAATCTTAGAGATTCCTTTAAAGGTCAGGCAGATAGTGAAATATACAAATTATTCCTTAAACAATATGCTTATAGACAAGATGGATATTGGTCAGATATATTGGCAGATCAATTTATAAATGGTTATGTTCCAAACCCACAAGGAGGAACAAATAGTTCGGATTTAGCTAAAGAAAATCTTTTAGAAAATGGACCAGACTCTAGGGGAGGATTTTTCTATGATGTATTTGGAACGACTTTGTTGACTGATAGGCGTAATTATAGAACTAATTATGAAGCGTTTAGTAGAGATATAAAGGAAAATTTTCTTAAAGGAAATATGGTTCTTATGGACTATTATATAGGAAACTTAAAACATGTTGTAACTCTTTGGGGAGCAGAATATGACTCTAATGGTAAAATAAGTGCTGTATATCTATCTGATTCAGATGATTATGGAAATCAAGGAATGGTGCGATATATGGTAAAAAATTTAAACGGAAGTCCGGTAATTTCTACAAAGCTTGATGGTACAGGAAATGTTGTAGAGTACTTACAAATATTATCATCAGGTAAAGAAATATGGGAAGAAAAGTTAAATCCAAACTCAGAAAGCTCTAAAAAGACTATTGACCTTGCATGGGGGAATACAGATTTTACCTATAATGGCAAAGAACAAAAACCCATAGTTACTGCAACAAATATAGAAAATGGTGATGATATTACCATTTATGTAAAAGGTGAGCAGATAAATGCAGGTACTTACACTGCAACAGCAGTTTTAAGTGGACAATCAGCTAGTAAATATAAATTACCAAATGAGCATACAAAAACATTTACTATTAATAAAGCACAACCCAAAATTAAGCTTAGTGCTAATTATCAGCATAATAAAAATACTGTAACACTTATGGCTAATGTTTCAGGTATAAATGGTGAAAAGCCAGATGGAAAAATTACATTTAAATCTGGAGATAGGGTAATTGCAAGTAATATTAATGTATCAAATGGTGAGGCAAGTTACTCGTGGACAAATCCTATTGAAGGGAACCATAATATTGTAGCTGAGTTTTCTCCATCAACTGATGGTATAGGTAAGAATTATGAGAGTTCTATAAGTGATATACTAAGTGTAAATATTTCTAAGGCTGAGCAGAGTAAACTTTACATTAAACCAGTTACTGATAAAAAGTTTGGTGATGGAAGTTTTGAACTTGAAACAACTGGTGGTAGCGGTAATGGTAAAGTTATATATTCGTGTGACACAAATAACGTAATTTCTATAAATGGAAATATAGCAACTATTGTAGGAGCAGGTACAGCAACTATTACGGCAACAAAATTAGGTGATGAGAATTACAATAGTGCAACTGCAACATATGATATTAACATTGCAAAGGCACCAGCTCCATCTATTACTTACCCTACTGCAAGTAATCTGACTTATGGACAAAATCTATCAGATAGTACTTTAATTGGGGGCAGTACACAATATGGAAGTTTTGAGTGGGATAATGAGAATATTGTCCCTACTGTAGATAACAATACTTATAGTGTAACATTTAAACCAAATTCTCATACATTGAAAAATTATGAAACGATTAAATTTACAACTAGTAATGTTAATGTTAAAGTAAGTAAAGCTAACCCTACAGTAACGTTAACTTCAAAGGTTTTAGATGATATGGAATCTCGTAAAGTCGTTTTATCTGCATCAATAGATAAAATTGGGTATGGAGATAATGCAACAGGTACGGTAAGGTTTTTCAATTTAACAGATGGTGTTGAAACAGATATTGAAGGTGCAACATCTGTTTCGATTAAAGATGGAGTGGCAACATATATTTGGACAGGTATGCCGAATAAGTTTTATAATATAAAAGCAGTATATAGTGGAGATAAAAACTATAACTCATCATTTAGTCAAGAAATAATTGTTGACACTAGCAATAAGAACCAAAATAATTTTAGTGATACTAAAGGACATTGGGCAGAAAGTGAAATAAATAAGTTTGCTGATTTAGGGTATATAGTTGGATATTCTGATGGAACTTTCAAGCCTAATAATTCAATAACAAGAGCAGAATTCGTAAAAATATTGAATAATGTATTTGGATTAACAAATTCTAGTGGGAAATTATTTGTAGATACACAAAATCACTGGGCAAGAAATGATATAGATATAGCAGTGACTAATGGAGTTTGCAATGGAAAATCTGCTACAGAATTTAAGCCAGATGATTTTATAACTAGAGAAGAAGCAGCTTTAATGGTAGCAAATTATAATAAGATAAAAGATACCAACCATGACAAAATAAATACAATTTCTGATAAGGAAGATATATCAATGTGGGCTAAAGATGGTGTAGAAGGTGTTATTGAAAAAGGATATATGGTTGGATATGTAGATAATACATTTAGACCTAAAGGAAAATTAACTAGATCAGAGGCAGTAATTACATTAAATAGAGTAAAGATATCTGATGAAAAACTAGGAATAGACAAAGTTAATGCTAAAAAGTTTATTGGAAGATTTTATTAAAATAACTGAATCTGTAATTTTTGTGTAAATAGGTTTCGATATTTTCGACCAAGACATAGTAGTATAAGGGTATAATCAGCTCTAGTAAACACTATAATGAACAAACATAAAGTTTGGTGTTGACTAGTTCTGGTTATGCCATTTTTTAAGTGTATTTGTTCAGGTTGAAAAAATCGAATATGCATTATATATTACACACCCAAATAACATATAAAATAAATGTAAATAAAATCTTATAGCATAACATTTTATTTACATTTAACTATTAAAATCATAGATAGACTTGTAATAAATTAATTACAGGTCTTCTATTCATCTCTCTCACTTCACGTTCTATTAAGCTATTTGAAGTATGCTTACTTTTATCATCCTAATATTATTCACTATGAAAAATTCTAGGTATATCATTTAATATATACAATATTCAAAATATAATTCTTTGAAAAATAAAGTCTATGAATAGTAGATATTATTATGTATAATTATTTAAATAAATTAAAGAATACATATTAAATAAACTGATTACGTAAAATATAGAATTTATATATGTAATATTAATGTTTTATAAAAAAGGAGAATAAGTTATGGCAAGCATTAGAGTAATCACAGACAGTTCGTGTGATTTAAGTAAAACACTAATTGAAAAGTATGGAATTACAGTAGTACCTTTAAATATTCATTTTGGTGATGAAATGTTTGTTGATAGAAGCATGAAAAATAGTGCATTTTATAAGAAAATGTCATCATCTAATGAGATTCCAAAAACTTCACATCCATCAGAAGAAAAATTTTTAGAAAGTTATGAAGAAGTAAATAAAGAAGGAAGTCAAGATTTAATAGTAATAACTATATCTTCAAAATTATCGCATACATATGCTACGGCAAGTTTAGCAAAACTTATGTGCGAAGAAAATAATACAATAGGAAAAATTGCTGTAATAGATTCAGAGGTAGGATCTGTTGGTCAAGGACAATTGGCAGTTATAGCATCTAGATTAATAGAAAAAGGAATGAGTTTTGAAGAAATAGTAGATATTTTAGAAAATATTAAAAAGAAAATAGTATTTTATGGGGTGTTAGATACTTTAGAAAATACTATAAAAGGTGGAAAAGTAAATTCATTGACTGGTAAAATAGCAGATGCATTGGATATGAAAGTGATTTTAGAGATAGGAAATCATAAGATAAATCCTAAACTTAGAGTTAAAGGTTATGATAATGCACTTGTAAAAATTAAAGAGTTAATACATGATAAAAAGATTGATACTAGTAAAAAGTCATTATTTATTGGACATGCCAATTGTTTACACAATGCTATATTTATGAAAGATATAATGATAAAAGATAATACTTATGAAAGTGTACATATAGTTGAAATAGGTGCTACAATGGGGGCTTATACTGGTGAAGGAGCTATTTTAGTAAGTGTTTTATAATAAGGCTATATTAGATAATAGCTAAATGAATAATAAAAAATAAATTAAGGTGTTTTATTAAATAAATTGAAATTAAAACTAACTTTAAATATATATTATAACTTTGATAAAACTAGATGATGTAAATACTTCATCTAGTTTATTTTATTGTATTAGGAATACCACAGGTTATACCTGTGGTTCTAAAAGGCTTTTAG
>Skinner_p2__coassemble_472_pt1 | contig 26809 bp, 32 predicted proteins | sample Skinner_p2__metabat2_high_PE_010 | metagenome-assembled genome bin Skinner_p2
TATCACAATGTTATAGAAGTAATGTTAGATATTAAGAAAGAATTTAATATATAAAATAATTTGGTAACGACATTAATGTCGGGAGCAGAGGAGGATATTATGAGAGAAATAAAGTTTAGAGCTTGGAATAAAGAAAATGAAAAAATGATTTATTCAAATGAAACATATCCAAGAAGTATATATAAATTTGAATTTGACATAGTTAGTAATTTCAATTTCAAGTTAACTAAAATGGTAGATAGATTTAATGTAAAAGCTGATGATGGAGAAGATTATTATATAGAGTGTTATGAGCCTATAGATGCAGATATAATGCAATACACAGGATTAAAGGATTATGATAACAATGAAATTTATGAAGGTGATATTGTAAAAACTTCTACTGGAGTTATAGGAATAGTAAGGTTTGGTAGATATTCAGCTACAAATATAAATGGAATTAGTAATATTGGATTTTATATAGAGTGGAAATTAGATATATGTATGAGAATTGACTTAGGTTATTGGTTAGAACGTATATCAGTTATTGGAAATATATATGAAAATCCAGAGTTGTTAAAATAAATACTGTGTAAAATTTACTGGAGGAGAATATGAGCAGGTATTCACAAATGAGTAAAGTCGCTAAAAATGGAGCAGTTGATAGTAAATATTTTGGTAATCTTGATAGATTCGAGCAAGATATTCAAGAAAAAATCGAAAAGGCTGATAACTTTAAATCTAAGATTAGAGAATTGATAATAGAAAATCCTAATTTGATAGAACAAAGATATCACAATGTTATAGAAGTAATGTTAGATATTAAGAAAGAATTTAATATATAAAGAAATTTAGATATAGAATTAATTTTTTATTTAATAAGGAGAGAGAGTATGTGTAAAGTTAGATATTTTTGCGAAGATTGCGATATGTATTATGATAATGTAGAAGAACTAGAAGTAATGGTAGTTATTGGAGGTTATCATGATGTTATGTGTTGTCCGAACTGTCAAGGGAGTATAGAGATAACGGTTGATAAATAAAATAATAATTTATTTGACTGAGGTCGGTTAATGGTCGCTCTCGGTTAATATATTGATAATGATAATTATATGATAAAAGGAGATTGAGTGTGGAAAAAAATAAAATATATTGTAGTAAATGTGGAGATGACATGACACAAGGTTATACTGTAAATGATGGTTTAGATCATTATTGTTCAAATGAATGTTTATATAAAGATATGAGTAGAGAAGAGTATTTATATATGTATGAGCAAGGATTTGCATTTTGGACTACATTTGAAGATTAGTAGATTAAATTTTTATTTAGAAAAGGAGAAGAAAGGGACATGACAAATTTTGAAAAAATAAAACAAATGACTAAAGAAGAGTTAGCAGAAGAATTGAGATTGATTGCAAACTGGGATAGAAAGCAAAAGAGAATTGCAGAGCAAGATGAAGATTTTTATATTAAATGGTTAGATGAAGAAGTTCAATAAAAATAAATGGTGGACTAGAAAAGTATTATGTTTTTATTGTAGACAACAAGTAATAGATAATAAATGCGGTTGTTGGCTTAGACAATTATAGGAGGGTTAATATGAAGTTACATGAGTTAAAAATATCACCAAAATATTACGAGAAAGTCAGAGATGGCGAAAAGAGATTTGAGATAAGAAAAGATGATAGAAATTTTAAGGTAGGAGATTTAATTAGACTAAATGAGTTTGATAATGATTATACGGGCAGAGATTGTTTATTTGAAATAATATATAAATTAGACGGTGGCAGTTATGGACTAGAAAAAGGATACTGTATATTATCAATAAAGCCGTATAGGACAGATACTTATTTAGGGCTTACTAGATAAAATAATTCATTTATGAGGTGTTAGAAATTATGAACGTAACAAATGAAGTAACAATACAAAAGTCTAATCCGTTACTTTCGGATTGGGTACATGATATGAGCTTAAAATATAAGTATAAAAATGAACATGCAAGTGAAGTTAAGACTTATAAAATGAATAAGAAGCAGTTAGAAGAGTATTTGAAGAAATATAGAAAGTAATGTTGTTAAAATAAAATTTTTGAAGGGATTAATAAATAAGAAAAAATGAGAAAATGTGTAAGTATGAAAATAGATTTAGATTAGCGGGTGATACAAGTGTTACAACGTATGAAACGAAGTGAAGAAACAGAACAAATAACACTAATAGATTGGTGCAATGTTAATATATGCAAATATCCTGAATTAGGATTAATATATCATGTTCCGAATGGTGGGAAAAGAAATAAATCAGAAGCTATTAGATTAAAGCGTTCTGGAGTTAAGAAAGGTGTTCCTGACTTATGCTTACCAGTTCCAAGGGGCAATTATAATGGTTTGTATATAGAAATGAAATATGGAAATGGAAGAACTAGCAAAGAGCAGAAAGAATGGATTAATAAGCTTAATGAGCAAGGATATAAAGCTGTAGTGTGTAATGGATTTGAAGAAGCTAGAGATACAATAGAAGAATATTTAACAAGCTAGTAGGTGGACAAGTTGGAAAATAAAAAAAATGAATTTAAAGAATTAAAAAATAGATTATTTAATCATAAAGAAAATAAAACAAGACTAGAGTCAAGGCAATTGAAATTAGAAAATTTAGATTACAAAACTAATATTATAAATTCAGAGATTAAAGGTAGTTTAGATACTAAATCTAAAGTGGAGAAGTATGTAATAGAAAAAGAAAGATTAGAAAAAGAAATAAACGAACTAAGTTTTAATGTTAGAGAAATAGATATTGCTCTCAATATATTGACTAAAAAAGAATACAGTATAATAGAACTTAGATATTTTGAAGGTTACAAGCCGTCAGAAGTATACAATAGATTACATATGTCAGAAAGTACATTTTGGAGAGTACATAATAAAATATTATCTAAAATAGAGAAAGTCATAAAAATATAGAATTGGGAGGAAATTGGGAGGGAATTGGGAGGAAATTGGAAGTAAAATGCTTAAATAATGTGTTATTATAGTAATATAGAAATATTAAATTTAGTTAAAATGCATAGTGGACAAACTTTCTTGGATGCGGATGTGGTTTTCTTAGGTTTTTATCTTGGCGGATAAAGATATACTAAAAAAAGAAATACCTTTAAAACTAACGTTTTTGAGATTGAAAAGGCTAGATAATATCTAGTCTTTTTTATTTATCTAAAAATATATAAATAAATGAAAGGGTGATAGGAATGTTAAAAATAAATAAAACAATAAGTATAAGTGGAACTAGCGAGATAGATGGACAAGTAGTTGTATATATGAATGCGAGTATAAGCACAGACGGAAATACAAATGCAAATATAAATAAAAGCATAGCTAATCAAGAACTTTATTCAGCTAATAAAGCTGATATTAGAGAGGATATGAAACAATTTGAAACTGAAGTATATAAAATTGAAGATTCTATAGTAAGTAAAAGTTCGCTTTTTCAAAATGAAGAGTAAAGTTAATAGAAAGGATGACAACTAATTATGAAATTAACAAATAGAAAAATACTACAAGATGCACAATTTTTAGGGAGCTTAACTCAAAAGGATTTACCTGCTAAAGTAAGTTATGCTATAGCTAAGAATGTATCAAAAATAGAAAGTGAGTTAAGAATATATAATTCTGAAAGAAAAAAATTAATAGACAAATACTGCATAAAAGATGAAGATGGCAACAATGTAATAGATGAAAATGGTCAATTTGTTATAGCTGATGAAAATATGAACGATTGGAATGATGCTATAAATGAACTATTAGATATTGAAATGGATATTGATATACATAAGTTTAATATAAATGATTTATTCTCTAAAGATTATGAATTAAAACCTTCTGAACTTATGCTAATAGACTATATGATAGAAGATTAACATATGCAATAAAATAAAAAGAAAAACTGCAGTTGAAATTAAATAAATACAATATGGAGATGAAGTAGTATGAGTAGATATAGAAGGAAAACGGAAATAATAGAAGCTATAAAATGGGATGGAAATATAAATACAATAAAAAATAATGATTGGTTAGAGGATGCAATAAAAGAAGATAAAATAATATTAGGAATGAATAATACATTTGATAAAGATCCAGTATTATTGTTAAACGGATTTGGAGATATAAAAGAACTCAATATAGGTTGTTATATTATAAAAGAAAAACATAAAGAAGTTAATGATGAGTATATTATAAGATGCATGGATGCTGAAAGCTTTGAAAGAAATTTTGAAAGTATAGAAGATTATAAAAAGAATTGTGTTGAGATTGATTTAAAACTTAATACAGAAGAGTTCTTAAATGATTTAAATGAAGCAAAAGAAGAATTAAAAAAAATAATGAATAATAATGTAAAAGATAGCTATAGTTTTAAAGTTGTAACTAAAGATATGTACATTGCAAATATGGCAGGAGAAGTAAACTTAGATATAATCGATATCAATAAGACATGGGAGAAAATATCTAAAGGATACAATTTTGTTTTACTCAAAGATGATTCAGATATAAAAAGATACTATAATGTAGAATACATAAATGAACTATTCAAGAGATAAAGTTTTATATATTCTTATTAAAAGAGGTGATATGCGATGAATTGTATATGTGATAATTGTAAACAAGAGATTCATATAGAAGCTCAAGACATAAAGAATAAGATAATTGATAATATAGAAGTTAGTTACTTTGAGTGTAAGTATTGCAATAACAAGTACATAACTACTTGTATTGATGATTACATTAAGAAAGAGCAGAATAGATATTTGAAATTAGGTAGAAGAAATGGTAAGTATGAAGCTACTAAGAAAGCTTTAAAAAATATGAAAATTCATTCTGGTAGATTAAAACTTAAGGTTATTAATTTAATATAGGTGATTTTATGGCATTGAAAAAAATATGCTCATGTGGAAAATACATAAGTCAAAAAGAAAGAAGATGTAGTGATTGTAATTCAAGGTATAAAGATAAAAAGAAAGAATCTAATAAAGTATACAACTCTAATAATAGAGATGAAACTATAAATGATTTTTACAATAGTCCTGAGTGGGTTAGTACTAGAGAATATATATTAAGAAAATACCATTACTGTGATTTGTGGGAATATTTTGTTAACAATAATGATACGAAAGTAGCAAACACAGTGCATCATATAGAAGAGATTAAAGATAACTATGACTTAAGACTAGAAGAATATAATCTATTTCCTGTGAGTGCCAAGAGTCATATGAAGATACATAAGTTATACAGGAAAGATAAAGAAGGAACACAAGAGAAGCTAAGAGAAATTATTAGATTAGCCAATAAAGAGTTTCTTATAAATTAGTCAGAAATGTTGATTATAACTCTTAGAATGGTAAATAAAAACCATCCCCCCTACCCTTTGAAATATTAGCAAGGGGTGTAGCGAGCGAACAGGGGTATATTCTCTCGGAGATTTTCCCTTTTTAAAAATTTTTTAGTGAAAGGAGGTTTACTATGGGTCGTCAAAGGAAGACTACATCAACTACTAAGAAGCATTTGACTAAAAAAGAGAAAGACACAAGAGCTAGTCAAGAAAAGAAAATTAAGTTAGATAGAAATGATTTAGTTGTACCAGAAATTTTAAAAAATGACATAGTGGCAAGAGAAGAGTTTGTAAGAATAGTCGAAGCTGCTAGTAAAATAGACTTATGGGATAATCTAGATTTGACAACGATAGTAATTTATTGTAAAGCATGGAGTCATTATAATAAGCTAGATAATCAAATTATAGAAGAAGGCTATACAGTTCAAGGTAAAGAAAGCAAAAAAATAAATCCTTCAATTACAGCTCAAGACAAGTTTGTTAATCAGATTATGAGGTGTTCTAGTAAGTTAGGACTTGCTACAACTGATAGATTAAAAATCATAGTACCAGAGCCAGAAGAAAAAGAAAATAAGTTTACTAAATATATAGTGGTGTAGTTCAGTCATGGCAAGAAGAAAAGATAGAGTAACTGAATATGCTAAGCTAGTTGTAAAAGGTAAAATAATAGCAGGGAAAAGTGTTATAAAAGCCTGTCAGAGACATTTAGATGACTTAAAAAGAAGCAAGACAAAGGAATTTAGCTATAAATGGGATGTTCAAAAATCAGAAGATGCACTTGATTTATATAATGAACTTACAATACTTGAAGGAGATGAACCTCAAATATTAAAAACTAGAGGGTTTCAAAATTTTATACTTGGGAGTTTAGAAGGTTGGATAGAAAAAAGGACTGGTCATATAAGATTTAGAGAGGCTTACATTCAAATTGCAAGACAGAATGGTAAGTCTTTTTTAAGTGGTTCTAAATCTATAAAAACTAGTAATTTTTCAACCTATAAGATGGGTAGAATCATATGTGCTGCTAGTAAAATGGATCAAGCTAAAATAGTTTGGGAAGAAGTTAGAAAATTTATAATAGCAGACCCAGATTTGGAAGCGATGTATAAAATAACTGAGTCAAAGAGTGAGATAATTGCAGGAGCAACAGGAACAGTTATAAAAGCCGTAGGTAGAGATACAAAATCTATGGATGGTTTCAGAAGTGTACTTGCTATACCTGATGAACTTCATGCACATAGAACAAATCAAACATATAAATTACTTCTTGGAGGGCAAAGAAGAGTAAATAATGCTCTTATTATGGCAATAACAACAGCAGGATTTGACTTAAATAGTTTTTGTTATGAACATTATCAATTTTGTAAAAAAGTATTAGATAGAGCTGTTGAAAAAGAAAGTTTATTTATATACATAGCTGAAATGGATGAAGAAGATGATATATGGGATTATCATAATTGGGTAAAGTCAAACCCACTTTTACTTTTAAATGAAGATGATACAATAAATATGCAAGAAGTAAGAAAAATGAGTGAAGTCGCAGTAGAAGTAAAAGAAAAAGGTGGACAAGATTTACTAGATTTTATGACTAAATGGCTTAATATGTGGGTTAGTTATAGAGGAGGAAGGTATTTAGATGTAGAGTGTCTAAATCAATGTGAATCTAATATAACTATAAAAGATATGAATGGCAGAGAGTGTTATTTAGGTATAGACTTATCGAGTGGAGGAGATTTAACCTCTATAGCAATGATATTTCCATTAGATGACGGAACAGTATTTATACATAGCCATTCTTTTATGCCTGAACTGAGGCTTTTAGAACATGAACAAAGTGATGATGTTCCATATAGACTATGGGTAAAAGATAAATTACTAACTTTGACAACAGGAGCATTTGGAATAAAGACAGATTATAAATTCATAATAAAGTATCTTCAAGAACTAATAGAAGAATATCAGATTATAGTTAAAGCTTGTGGCTATGACAACCACAATGCTAGTGCATTCATTTCAGATTTAGATTTTTTAGGATGTGATTTAATTGATATACCGCAGAGTGCAAAATCTCTTAATGATGCAACTGTAGACTTTCAATTATCTGTAAAAGCAAAACAAATTAAGTATAATAAAAAAAATAAATTATTTAAATGGAGTGCTGTTAATGCAACAACTACTAAAAATAGCTTTGGAGAAATTAAGGTAGATAAAACACTTCAAGAAGAAAGAATAGATCCAATAGATGCGGTTTTAGATGCTTGGAAAATATACTTTGAAGCAAAAGAAAGTTCAGATGTTATGTATATACCAAGTTAGATATAAGGAGGTGGGAATATTAATATTTTAAATATATTTAGGAGCTTTAGATTTAATACACCTTTTACTAAAAATAAAGAAAATAATAGGAGTAAAAGGAGAATATTTTCAATATACAATAAAGATTTAGCTAGTAATGAAACTATTTTTGCAGCTATAACTATGTTATCTAATGCTATTGCAAGTGCACCATTAAGTCTTAGATGTGGATATGAGAAAGTTAGAGCAAGAGAAAATAATCTAGCAAGAATACTTAGAGATGGACCAAATCCAAATCAAACTATGTTTGAATTTATAAGAACTATGGAAGTTATAAGAAATTCAAAAGGAAGAGCATATGCAATAAAAGAGTATGATAAGTATATGGATGTAGAATCAATATGGATTTTAGACACGGATCATGTTACTCCTATTATAGATACAGACACAAAAGAGATATGGTATAAAATTGCTATAGATAATGAATATTCATATATACATAATAGGCATATAATATCTGTTAATCATATAAGTACAGATGGATATAGTGCGATAAGTCCTATATCAGTATTAAGTAATTCATTAGATTATGATGCTAAAATAAAATCTCTTAGTGTTGAGCAATTAGAAAATGGTATTGGTTTCAGATATGCATTTAAAGTAACTGGAAATTTAGATTCTAAAAAGTTGACTGAATATCATAATCTAATAAAAGACTATATGGATAAGGGGATTGTGTACTTAGATTCTGGGAAAACATTAGAAGAGTTAAAGAATAATTCATTTATAGATCCAAAAGTATTTGAAGTAGAAGAAATAACAGTATCTAGAATTGCTAGAGTGTTTAATATACCACCACATAAATTATCTGCTAAAAATATTACATATTCAAGTGCAGAGCAAGGAGATCTTGAGTTTTTAGTTGACACAGTACTTCCTATAGCTCGTATGTATGAGCAAGAATTTAATAAAAAATGTCTTACAGATGAAGCAAGATGTAATGGATATGAAGTTAAATTTAATTTAAATGGATTTGCAAGAGCAGATATGAAAACTAGAGGTGAATTTTATTTTAAGATGGTGAGAAGTGCATCGTTGACTCCTAATGATATAAGGATGCTTGAGGATATGCCACCGAAACCAGGTGGTGATGATTTACTAGTGAGTAGGGACTTAATACCCATAAAAGATTTACATTTAATATTAGAACAAAGCAATAGGAAAGTAGGTGATGTAGTTGAATAAGGTATTAGAACTGAAAAATATAGATCATAAAACTGGTAAAATTAAAGGTTCAGGAAAGATAGAAATAAAAAATCAAACTGAAAATAGTGCGGATTTATATTTTTATGGAGATATAGTATCTGAATCATGGATAAGTGAGTGGTATGAAGATGATATGTGTCCAGCGGATGTAAAAGTATTTTTAGATGAATTAGAAAATGTAAACAATATAAATATTCATATAAATTCTGGTGGAGGTTCTGTATTTGGTGGATTAGCAATATATAATCAATTAAAAAGATATAATGCTACAATAACTACATATATAGATGGATTAGCAGCGAGCACAGCTAGTGTCATAGCAATGGCTGGAGATAAAATAGTAATGCCTGAAAATGCATTATTAATGATTCATAAGCCTTTAATATGGTGTTATGGGAATGCTAATGAATTACAAAAACAAATTGATATATTAGATACATGTCAAAATTCTATACTAAGTATATATATGAAAAAAGTAAAGCCTGGAGTTACTGAAGATGAAATAAATAACCTTATAAATGCAGAAACATGGTTTACAGGAGAAGAAGCTTTTAATTACTTTGATATAGAAATAGAAGGAAGTATAAATGTTAATAATTGTACTTCGAATTATTTTGAAAAATATAATATACCTAAAAATAAAGCTGTGAGGGTTGATAAAAATTCTAATACAGCTTTTTTTAATGTCGCAAATAAACAAAATAAAGCTAAAAATGAATTACCAATAATGGATGAAGCAACAAAAATAATGATAGAAAGAATAAATAAATTATAACAAAAGGAGAATTTAACTATGAATAGATTTCAACTACAACAAATGTTTGATGGAGTAAAAGCTCAATTGAAAAGCGAGAATGAAAAATTATCTAATATGTATATGGATTCAAGTTCAACAATGGAAGCTAGATCAGAGCAAATTAAAGTTGTTAAAGATTTAGAAGAAAGATTTAATGGAATAAAGTTACAAATAGAATCTTTAGATAATGAAGAAGCTGAAAAAGTAAAAAATAAATCTTTGGGAAATAGTGAAAAAGATATAAAAATAAATGCAAAGGCTGAACTAATAAGAAATACGATAGTTAATAAATCTGTATCTCAAAATATAATGAACGCTTTAGGTACTGATTCAAATGGTGGAGATAAAATTTTACCGAAAACTATGGTAAATGAATTATTATATGAGCCGATGTCTAGAAACCCATTAAGAAAAATATCTACATTTACAAATATAACAAATTTAGAAATACCAAAAATATCATTTACATTAAGTGATGATGAGTTTTTAAATTCAGATTCAGAAACAGCAAAAGAATTAGAAATGTCAACTGACACTATAGTATTTTCTAGAAATAAATTTAAAGTATTTTGTGATATAACTGAAACTGTTTTAAATGGAACAAATACAAACCTTGTATCAACAGTAGAAGCTGCACTTGAAAGTGGATTAGCAAAAAAAGAAAAATCTATTGCATTTGAAGCTACTTCTCCTACTGAAATGTCTTTTTATTATAAAAAGAGTGAAGAATATGTAATACCAAAGGTAACAGGGGCTACATTATATGAAGCTATAATAGCTGCATTAGCAGATTTAGAAGATGATTATGCTCAAAATGCTACAATAGTTATGAAAAAATCAGATTATTTCTCAATAATATTATTTTTAGCAAATGGAAACTCAGCTTTATATTCTGCTCAACCGGAGCAAGTTTTAGGAGCACCAGTAGTATTTTGTGATTTAGCAAAAATACCAGTTGTTGGAGATTATAAATACTCTCACTTTAACTATGATTTAGAAATGTTATATGATAGAGATAAAAATGTAAAAACAGGTATGGAAAGCTTTGTTTTAACGGCGTGGATAGATCATAAAATAAAAATGAAATCTGCATTTAGATTGGCTATAGTTAACCCCAGTTAATAAACCTGAAATAGCTAAAGTAAAACAAGAAAATAGCTTAGATATAGAATCTTTAAACTTGGTAGAGTTAAAAGAAGAATGTAAAAATAGAGGTTTGACAGGTTACTCTAATTTAAATAAAGCAGAGCTAATAGAGTTATTAAAGGAAGAAAAAGAGTAGTCTAAGAGAAGATTACTCTTTTTTATGAGGTGTTTAATATGAGTTTAGATGATGCAGAAATACTAGAGAAAATAAAATTTTCATGTAGAATTGATGACGATATTTTTAGTGATGAATTAGAAGAAGTAAAATTAGCAGCAGAACTATACTTAAAAAATGCAGGTATAAATAAAAATTATGAAAATAAACTTTATTTATTAGCCGTAAAAAAGCTTGTAAAACATTGGTATGATAATGATATTGCTGGAAGTAATGTAAAAGAAATTCCATATGGATTAGAAAGCATTATAAACCAATTACAAATATATGGATTAGGTGAATATAGTGAAACTAAATAATAGAATAACAATACAAAAAATAAAAGATGCTGGTCCTTTAAAAAATAAAGAATATGAAGATTATAAAACTGTATGGGCTAGAATAACTAATCTTCACGGTAAAGAGTTCCTTGAAGCACAAACAGTTGCTTCGAATATATCTAAAAAAGTGACTATAAGATATATTAAAGAATTAGATTCATCAATAGATAAAGATATGAGTAAAAAATTTAGAGTTATGTATAAAGGCAATTTCTACAATATACTTTATTCAGATAATATAAAAGAAGAGAATAGATTAATAGAATTAATGCTGAAAGGATAATAAAATGGGGCTAGAATTTGATTTTGGTCAAATTAGAAGTAACTTAATGACTATTCAAAAAAATGTTAGAAAAAATGTAATAGATAAAAGCCTTGATGCAGGAGCAGAAATAATGCTTGAAGAACAACAAAATAATGTTCCTGTACATACTCCTGACAAAAAGAACCGTAGAGCTGGTGGAAGATTAAAAGCTAGTTTAGGCATTGGCAAAAAGACTGGAACTGACTTAAAGCGTGAAGTTCATGTAGGAATACAAAATGCTCAAGAAAGAGAAGTAGTATATGGATATTATCAAGAACATGGATATTCTAAAGGTGGTAAAGCAGTTTCAGGTAAAAAGTGGATGAAAAAATCATTTAACAATTCGATAGAAAAAGCAAGTGAAAAAATAAAAGATGTTGCAATGAAAGAATTAACATCAGGTATTAAAAAGTAGGTGATGTTATGCATCAAATATTAGTCGATTTGCTTGAGCGATTTGAAATAGATATAGGATGGGAAGAATTAGACAATGTAGAATCTTTAGATGAATATATAGTTTTTAGTATATATGATGATAAAGACTCTAATATAACAACAGAAGGTAACTTATCAGAAACTTATTTTGTAACTATAAATTACTGGTATAAGAATTTAGATAATATAAATAAGTTTAGGAAAATTAAATCATTGCTAAAAGAAAATGGATTCATTTACGATGGTGGTGATGATTTAAAAGGCGATGGAGTCCGTGGTAAAAGTATGGACTTTATATATGTAATGGATGTAACCAATATGAAAGAGTAGTTTTTTATACGAAACTACTCTTTTTGTATTAAAAACAATAAATTTATCAACTAAATATTAGTTTTATAAAAAATATAGATTGAAAGAAGGTAGTAATATGACAAAACCAAAATCATGCGTGGGATTAAGTAATATACATTTTGCACCATTCAACGGTTCTACGTTTGAAACACCAGTGAGAATATATCATGCAAAAAAAATAGAGAATAAGTTTAAATATGAAAATATCCAAGAATGGGCTGATAATATAGCTGTTATAAATGAATTTTTATATGGCGGTGGAGAAGGTTCTTTAACTGTTTTAGGATTAAGTAAAGAAGAAAGAGTATTAATGTTTGGAAATAAAGCAGTTAAAGGAGGGGTCGCTGTATCAGATGCAGATGAAGCACCTATAGGAGCATTTTTATTTGAAAGACGATTGACGGGTGGAGCTAGAAGGTTGTATGTAGTATATGCATGTAAATGTTCTCCGACGGATATAACAGCAGAAACAATAGAAGAAGGCAAAGGAAACTATGAAACTAATGATATAGAATACTCTATAAGTTCATGTGAACATGAAGGAGTAAACTTAGTATATTTCTATATAGATACAAATGATCCTACAGTTGACCAAACTCAAGTTACGAATTGGTATAAAGAGGTTCAGTTCCCTCAAGAAGTAGAAGAATCGAAACTATTGAAAGTTAAAGAGATAAAAGAGGCTTCTAATATAGACTCTGGAGAAGGAATTATTAGAGTTACAAAACAAAAACCTCAGTCTAAAAAACAAACAGAACTTAAAAAGGAAAAATTAGATTCTAAGGAAGTTTAAAAGCAAATTAATATAAAACATCAATAAATAGAAATAAAAGGTTGTATGAAGCAAATATGGATTTATACAACCTTTTGTAATGTAAAAATAAAAAATACCTAGATAAAAAAGTAGGTGATAAAAATGTATAAATCAGTATTAGAAATGGATGGGAAAAGATTTATAGGTACTATGGATATGTATGTATTAAGAAAAATACAAGAAGATCTTTTGAATGAAGGTGAAAAAACAACTATTCCTAATATATTTATAAAAATATCTAAATTTGATATGCTCTATATTTCTTCATTTGTACTTAATACATTATCAAGGGTAAATGAAGTAGAAACTCAAAAATTTTTAGAAATCTACTTGAAAGATACTGAAGATGACTTAGAAGTATTAGATAGATTTAATTCTATATTTGCATATATAAATGACATCATTGAAAAATGTCTTCCTAAAGCTAAAAAAAGTGAAGAATCAATATTTGAAGATGATTACTTATTGTATGAAGACAAAGATTGGGAACTAGATTACATGGAATATATTTGGAACAGTGTTGTAGGTAGAAATGATGATTTTTGGAGCATAACTCCTAAAAATTATTTTGAACAACTTAATATATATAAGAAATTTAATAATATAAAAGATGAAGAAGTAGAAATGTTTTAGGTGGTGATGGTGAGTGTCAAATAAAAAAGAAGAAATAGGAGAATTAGCCATTGCTCTTAGTTTTGAGTCAAAGGATGCGGATAAGCAAATATCTGCATTGAATAGTAGAATCAATAGAACTGAAAAAGAGTTTAAGAATGCTGCTAAAGGTGTTAAAAATTTTGAAAATACATATCAAGGTTTAGATGCAAAGATAAAGAAAACTAATAAACAACTTGATGATCATAAAAAGAAACTTGAAATACAAAAGAAAAAACAAAGTGAAGTAGCTGATGCATTAGAAAAGAGTAAGAAAAAACTTGAAGAAATGTCTGAGAGTGTAGATAAAAACTCTAAAGAATGGAAAGAGCAAGCAAATTTAGTTCAAAAAAATTCTCAAGCATATCTTAAAATATCTAGTAATATAGAGACTACTGAATCTAATATATCTAGATTAACATCTGAACTTAATGAGTCTAAATCTAAATTTGAAGAATTAGGAAATAAGACTAAAACACTAGATGAAAAACTAGAAGATATATCAAGAGAAGCAGATTTAACTCAGTCAGAATTTAATAAATTAGGTGTTGAGTTAAATAAAAATGGAACATATTTTCAAAAGTTAGGAAATGAAATGAACAAACTTTCATCTGAAATAAAATCAGGTGTAAGTAAGATAGAGGCATATGAAAGTGAAATAAAAAAGTTATCTGATACTTTAGATAAACAAAAAAATGAGTATTCTCAGTTAGAATCTAAGATACAGACATATTCTCAGCATCTTGATAGAACAACTAGTATGTATGGTGAAAACTCTTCACAAGCTAATGAGTACAAGCAGAAGCTATTACAATTAAAAGATTCATATAATGCCTTAGAAAATGAAATAAATCAAAATGAAAATGAGCTAAAAGAATATAAAACTACTCTTAATAATACTAAAACAGAAGTAAAAGAATTATCTAATGAACTATTAAAAATGCCTTTTGATAAAATAAGCACAAGTTTAAAAGATGCTGGAAGTGATTTAAAATCAGTAGGTCAGTCACTTACTGCAGGGGTTACATTACCACTAGTGGGAGTAGGGGCTACTGCTACAAAAATAGGTATAGACTTTGATAGAGCAATGTCTGAAGTTCAAGCTATAAGTGGAGCAACTGGCGAAGATTTTAACAAATTAAAAGCTATGGCAGAAGATATGGGGAAATCGACTAAGTTTAGTTCATCTCAAGCGGCAGAAGCTATGACGTATATGGGTAAACTGAAATGCTCGGCTATGGAGAAATCTATAGCATAAACTAGTGGGTTAAAATTGGAAAGCTAAGTCTATATAAATAGATATGCCAATCAATTACCAAATTATATAGGAATATATAAAAGGTTTAGAGACTAGGAGAAGTAATCTAGAACAGAAGAAACTCCCACGAAATCCACTGCCCTAACGTAAAGCCGAGGGCAAAGAGATAGTCCAACTCTAAGGGAAACCTTAGTTCTAGGATAAAGAGCCTAGACAATGAAGTTTAGATGGCTGGTTGGAAAACAAATGATATGTTGGCAGGATTACCAGGAATCTTAAATCTTGCTGCTGCAGGTGGAACAGACCTTGCAATTGCTTCAGATATTGTAACGGATGGTTTGACTGGACTTGGTCTTACTGCAAATGATTCTAGTAAATTTGTTGATATAATGGCTGCAACTATAACTAATGCAAATACAAATGTTGAAATGATGGGTGAGACACTAAAATATGCAGGACCTGTGGCTGGTTCATTGGGTATAACAATGGAAGATTTATCACTAGCAATAGGGCTTATGGGAAATGCTGGTATAAAGGCAAGTCAAGCAGGTACAGCTCTAAGAGGTGGTCTAACTAATTTAGTAAAACCAACAGATAATATGATGGCAGCTATGGAGAAGTATGGCATAAGCATACAAAAAACTGATGATGGTTCAGTAGATCTTATGGCTACAATAAAACTTCTTAGAGAAAAATTAGGCGGATTAGAAGAAACGACTCAAGCAAATGTATTAGCAACTATATTTGGAAAAGAAGCCATGTCAGGATGGGCATCGATAGTAAATGCAACTGAAAGTGATTTTGATAAACTAAGCACTGCAATAGAAAATTCAAATGGAAAATCAAATGAATTAGCAGAAATTATGCAAGAAAACCTAGGCGGCTCAATAGACAACATGAAATCAGCTCTTGAAGGAGCATTAAAAGATGGATTTGAAGCTATGTTACCAGTTTTAGAAAAAGTTGTTCAATGGATAACGGATGCTGCAAATTGGTTTAGTAGCTTAGATGAAGAAGCTCAAAAAAATATAGTCACTATAGCTGGAGTTGCAGCTGCGGCAGGACCTTTACTTATGGCATTAGGACAAGTTCTAATAGTAGGCGGTAATGCAGTAACCTTATTTGGAGCTTTAAAAGTAGGTGGCTCAAATAATATAAAAATGCTTGGATTGTTAAAAGGAGCTATTTCTCTTGTATCAGGACCAGCTGGATTAGTAGCATTAGTTGGAATGTTAATAGCTGTAACTGCTAAATTAGGAGATAATGAAGATAAGTTATCAGATTTGCAGGAAAAGTGGGGCGTATTTGGTCAAGCTATAGGTATGATTTGTGAGACTATGACAGGTACAGTTCAATTATCAATTGGTAATATTATTATATTAATATCTACTTTAAGTAAAACTATCATGGCACTTCTAAAAGGTGATTTTAAATCAATAGACGATATTTGGGCAGAAGGCTGGGCTAAGATAGAAAACAATACAGCAAAGTCTATGTCTAATATAAGAAATGAAAGCACCAATGGAATTGCTTTAATGCGAGAAATGACTGAAATAGAGTTGAATAATGTAGTTGGAACATTTGATGTAGCTCTAAAAAAATTACCTGAACTTACAGCAGATAATGCAGGAGAAATGGCTGATATATTTGTAACTAGAATGCAAGGACTAGATACTAAGACACTAACAATACTTCGAGGCACATCAGATACTATGGCAGTACTTTTCGATGGTATATATGAGAATATGAGCAAAGAAGATGCTCAAAAGAAATTTATAGCCAACCTTGAAAGTATGGCAAAAAGTGGAGAATTCACATCTGATAAAATAAGTCAAGATATTGCTGATGCTATGAATTTAATAGATAAAAATGTAATGGATGGTTCTGAGAGAGTGAAACAATCTGCTCAAAATATGTTTGATGGAATATCAAGCATTTCTCAATTTGGAATGGATAGTGCAGTTAATAATATTGTGAGTTCTATAAATAATATGAGTGATGAAACAATTAAAAGTTTATCGGCTATGGGCGGACATTGGGAAGCTATATTTGGCGGAATAGCTCTTACTGGTAAAGATGCTGTATTAGATATGGAAGGTCATATAAAAGGTAGATTACAAGAATTATCTCAAACAAGTCCTCAATTTATAGCTGAAATGAAAGAGCAGATGGATACATACTTTGGTCAAATAAATGAAAGTGGAACAACTAATACAAATGAACTTAGTAACAATGTAGAAAATGCTTTAACTAATGTTGAAAATAGTATGAACACTCATACTAAAAATGCAACTAACAATGTTGACATAAATACTAAAGATGCAGCTAATAAAGCTAAAACAAATATGGACAATGCAGCTAAAAGTGTAGCTCATGCAACTTCTAATATGGCAAAAGAAGCTAAAAAAGGAACTGGAGATGTTGCTAAAAGTACCGATTCAGATATGCAAAAAGCTAATAAGGCAGTTCAACAATCAGCTACAGATATGTACAATGGTTCTAAGAAGTCATATGCTAAAATGGCTGATGTAGCTAAAGAAGAAGGTACACGAATGTATAAGGGTGTTACTACTTCAGCTCAAAAGATGAGTAATAATGCTAGAAGTTCTGCTACAGAAATGTACAAAGGTGTTACTACTAGTACTAGAAAAATGGCAGATGCAGCAATTGCTGATTGGAATAGAATAAAAAGTGCTTACTCTAAACCAATCTCAGGAAAAATCACTAAAACAACAGTAAATAAAAGTATTTCTACACAAGGGAACGAAATACGCTCTCTTAATAATGAAAATGTAAATACTATAGATCGTATAAAAAATGTTAGTGGCGTTAACGCACCAGATGTAAGAAATTTCATTATATCAAGTAAGCACTATAATTCTGATAATAACTCTTCTAATCCTATAGTACATAAAAGTAATAATAATATACAAAGAGATACAAGAAGTATTGATATTGATTACAATAAAATTACACAAGCATTTATTTTTGCGATTAAACAAACAGGTATGGATAATCCAACTTTTATCATTAACGGTAAAGAAATAGCAAGAGCAACTGCTAGAGAAATAGAAAATGAAATAAACTTAATAAACACTAGAAAGTTAAGATTTAGAGGTGAACAGAGTGGGATGTAAAGTAAAATTTGCAGGTATAAACTTAAATGACTATTTTACCATTTTAGATATAAATACTGGTCTAATGCCAGATAGAACTAATTACAAAAAAGATATTACTAAATACAATGGAAGTTTTTATACTGGTTATAAATTTACGGAGCGTAGAATAACTTTAAATTGCTTAATTCGTTGTAATAATAGAAAAGAACATGAATATAAAATACAACAAATAGCTGATATATTAAATGTAAAAAATCCTTCGCAATTAATTATAGTAGATAATGATAAGTGTTTTTATGCCGTACCTGATGGAAAAATAGATTTAAATAAAATAAGATATAATGCTACTTTTTACATAGAGTTTATTTGCCACGATCCTTTAAAATACAATATAAATTACGATTCTATAATGATGGATTCAAATAATAACTTTAGATTTAATGATGTGGGTACATACAACTCTTATCCAATCTTAGGATTTGAATTTAGCAAACCTTCTAGTTTTGTATATTTAGTAAATGAAAATAAAGAATCGCTACTTGTTGGAAAAATTAAAGATGATACTGTTAAGACTATACAAGAAAAAAATTTAATTATAGATGATTATTGTACTGATTCAAGTACTTTCACACTTGGTGGAAATATAACTATATCTGATAATAGAGTAGTTAGTGGAAATTATGGAGTTGGTAATAATGGCAATTCAATAGTTGCTACAACTTATGGTTCTGATATAGATAATAAATGGGTTGGTCCTACGTTTAGAAAAAATATCGGAAAAAACTTAGATCAGTTTGAAGTTAGAGTTAATATGTCTTTTAGTTCTCATGGAAAAAACTTCAACCCTCCAAACGTAAAAGATTTAGTCAGAGTTGCTAAAAAATCAGGTACATATATGTATGCACAATCTAAACCTGACTCTACTACTATACTTTTAATACCTTATGGTACTGATTTAAGTATATTAGAGTTTACTCAAAATAAAATGTGTAAAGTTAATTATAGTGGTCAAATTGGATATATAAAAACTGATGATGTTTGGAGAATAAATAGAAATAATACAAGACAAAATGAAGATATACAGTGGGGTTATGCTGATGAACAGATGGGTCTAATTGAAGCGATGGGATTTGATTCTAACGGTCAACTATTATTTAGATTTCATATAAGAGATAATAATAAATACTTTGAGCATGTTATACCTGAAGTATATATAAAAGATAAATTATATCTAAATAGTTCTACAAACATACCTACTCCAAATACAATAAATATGAAAGATGACAATGGAAATCAAATCGGACAAGCTAATATTGCATCAGGAATGTTCGGTGATTGGAATGATTATACTGGTACATTTACTATAAGAAGAAAAAAACTTGAAAATGGTAAATATAGATGGTGGGCTAGAATTTCAAGAACCGATGATGGAGTAAATACTTCTAAAGAAATAGATATGGGTTCAGGTATAATAAATGATAATTTGCCTGTTGGTCAATTAAATCATTTAGTTTTTTATATATCTAAATTCAGTGGTTCAGAGCCTGTATCTGTAATGGCAGTAAATCATGTAAAAGTTTATGATATTTCAAATGAAGACGGTAATCAAGAAGAAGCTAATATAGATATATTCCAAGAAGGAGATTATTTAGAAGTTGATTTTGAAAATTGCAAAGTAAATCTAAATGGATATAGTTGTATAGACAAGCTAGATATAGGCTCGTCTTTTTTTAGTATTGAGAAAAATAGCATCATATCTGTAAGAAGTGATGATGAATCTTTAAATGGACGATGCTCCTATAGGAAGAGATATTTATAGGTGATAAAATGATTTATATTTTAAATAATAACGAAAAAATTATAGGTTTAATTCAACATAATATAGATAAAAATTGTAAAAATATATATTTTGATGATTTACTTCAAGAAGATTTACAAAGCGGAGCAGAAGCATTAACATTTTCTGCTATATTAGAAAATGATATAACTAATGAAGTTAGTGTCGGAAATTATATAGCCTTTAAAAAAGCAGATGAATATAAATTAATGCAAATAATTGAAGTAGAAGAAGAAAAAATAGAAAACAGAATTATAAAAAGTGTCTATTGCGAATCAGCTGGATTAGAGCTAACTAATGAAGTTTATACTGGTTTGGATATGGAAAGTGTAAATTTTAAAATGTTTTTAGAGAATATTCTTCAAGATACATTTTGGCAAGTTGGAAATATAGATGTAAACTTAGTAAAAAATCTATATATAAAAATGGAAAATAAAAGTATCTATAGTTTAATACAAGAATATTCTAAAATATTTGGTGCAGAAATAGCATTTAGGGTTGATATAAAAAACAATAAAGTTGTTGGTAGATATATAGATGCGTATGTACAAAGAGGTAAAGACGTTGGTAAAAGACTAGAAGTTGATAAAGATATAAAAAATATAACTAGAAAAATGCACTTAATGAATTATGCTACAAAATTAATAGGTATAGGAAAAGATGGATTAACATTCAAAGATATTTCTGATGATAGTATAGATAAACCACTTGGACAAGATTTTGTAATAAATAATGATGCTTTCTCTATACTTAACTATAGAGGGAAACATATAACAAAAGTATTTGAATATGATACAACAGATCCTAGGGAATTATTACTTCAAACAAAGAAAGCATTAGATGAATATAGCAAAATTAAAGTAGAATATAATATCGATTCTAATATTATAGATTTAACTGATATTGGAATAGGTGACACAATATACATATCTGACTTAACTTTTAATCCACCTTTACTTGTTAGTGCAAGAGTTCATAATTTAGAAACTTCTAAAACAAATGATAGTAATAATAAAATAACTTTATCAAACTATAAAGAAATCAAAAGTTATATATCAAAATTCCCTATAGGCTCAAATGATATATTAGATGGAGCTATTACAAATGATAAGATAAATAAAGATTATACAAAGACTATAACTACTGATATATTAAAAGATAGTGAAACTTTTACAAAAAAAATAGTAGCTGAAAATGCAACAATAATAAATGCGGAGATAACTAATTTAAAAGCTCAAAATGTTACTATAACAGGTAAATTAACAGCTGTTGAAGGTGAATTTGGTAAATTAAAAGTTAATGTAGCAATTATAGAAGAATTAACAGTAACTCATACAGCTACTATAAATGAGTTAAAAGCAAATAAAGCTGATATAACTCAATTAAATGCCGTATCAGCAACTGTAGGAACTTTAGAAGCTCAAGTTGGTAAGATTGAAACACTTGTAAATGGAAATCTAACATCTGAGAATATTCATTCTTTACATTTAACAAGTGCTTCTGTAACAGTTGAAAATGGTTTTATAAAGAGTGCAATGATAGAAAGTTTAGAAGTATCAAAAGTAAATGCAGGAGATATATCTACTAATAAATTTAGAATAAAATCTGATGATGGTGGAATTGAGATTGTCGGAGCAACTCAACAATTTAAAGATAAAAATAATAAAGTTAGAATTCAAATGGGTCAAGATACTAAAGGGAATTTTAACTTTATTTTGCGTGGAGAAGATGGAACTACAACGCTTATAGATCATACTGGTATTAAGGAAAAAGCAATTGCTGATGATTTAATAAAAGAAAACATGGTTGCTTCTAATGCAATAGGAGAAAAGCAAATTAACTATAGCTCTTTTATTACTGGATTCAATAAAGATACTAATACAAGTACTATAAAGTCTACTAAAATTATGCTTAATAATCAAAATCAAACTTTAGATGTAGCATTTAATAGTCTTAAGACTCAAGTAGATAAAACTAAATCATTAACTGAGTCTCATTCTACTACTATAGGAGTTATGCAAGGACAAATAAGTACTGCTATCAACAATACTCAAATAGTTAAAAATGGACAAACTATATTATTAAAGGATGATTATAATAGGACTGTACAAACTATTGATAGTATGAAATCTACTATAGGAAGTCATACCAGTCAGATAAATGGTTTAAATTCTACAGTTAGTAAACAAGGAAGTAGTATAGAGCAATTAAAAGGGCAAATATCATTAAAAGTAGAGCAAACTGATATTAATACAGCTATTAATAATATTAGTATCGGTGGAAGAAATTTAGTTTTAAACTCAGCATTTCTTGAGGGTAATCAGAAATGGCATCTAGCTCCAAATGTATCTATAGACAAAACAAGAACTTTTAATGGGCGTCCCACATGTAAATCAGCTCAGACTGGAAATACCTTGGATGGTTGGAAAGGGTGTATAAATTATCATTTACCTAATTCAACAGAAACTGAAACAAACTTTAAGGCAGGTGAGACCTTAACCTATAGTTGCTGGTATTATGTGGAAGATAAGTCAACATTTGACTCTCAAATGGCATTAGAAATGAAAGGCAGAAAAGATAGTCCAATTTCTTCTGAAACGGGGTGTGGCGCAATTGTTATTAATGCAGGAGACATAGTTGAAGGAAAGTGGACAAAAATATCAAAAACTGTTACTCTTACTCAAGATTTTTATAAATGTTGCATAAGGGCTTGGGTAAGAAGAAATGGAACAGCTTGGTTTGCAGATTTTAAATTGGAAAAAGGTAACAAGGATAGTGATTGGACACCTGCTCCTGAAGACGTTGATAAAAAAATTGATAATGCTTTAGAAAGAAAAATGGGATTAAATTTAATAATAAATCAAGGTACATTTGCTCAAAATCAACCTAATAAAGAAGGGGAGTGTTATCTACATGGATTTGACTCACAAGGTAAAAAGGCAGATGTAGATGGATATATAATAAACCCTATTGATGGAACTAAAAAAATAATAGGGAAAAGACAGTTAAATCCTAATGGTAGATTGCCTTTTAATCAAGAAGTTTATTTGTTTTTTAATGTAGATAGTTGGGAATTTTTTGGTGGATTTTATAATAAATCAGATAAAAAATGGAAGGCTTTAAAAAATGTTGACCAATCCAACCATCCATTTGATTTTAGTTGGTCTGATAAACATATAATTATAGGATATATAATTATGGCTGATTCTGAACTGGTTAGTTTTGGGCAACTATACGATGCACCAAAGTCTTATAGGGATGTAACTGGACAAACTGTAGAATATACAACTACTAAACAGCAAATATCTTCTATAGAAACTAATTTAAATAGTATTGCAAGTAGAGTTTCTACAGTAGAAACTAAAACTACTAAAATCGATGGAAAAGTTACATCACTTGAAACTTGGAAAAAGAGTGCAGAGCAAAAAATAACAGATAGTGCAATTATAAGTACCGTATCAAGCCAGTTTTATAAAAAAGGAGAAACTGATTCTAAGTATGCTAGTCAAACTCAGATAACTCAATTATCTAATCAGATATCTAGTAAAGTTGATGTAAATGGAGTAATATCTACTATAAAACAAAACCCATCAGCTATAAATATAGGATTTAATGGGATAGATAATAGGATACAAATGACTTCTGATGGCATGTTTTTTAATAATGTTAGCGGTAAACGAACATTATCATTGAAGCGTGGGTACCTTCATTTATACAATCCGCTTGATAGTACTTTAATGGGTGCTAGTATTGCTAGAAGTACACAAGGTGGGCAATACTATGACAATGGTATATCTACAGTTGTATCAAATAATGGATACTATTATTCTATAGCAAAAGCGAGTGATTGGAATAATGATACTCAGGCAACATTTAATCCTAAAGAATACTTTATAATAAATTTTAGAGACAGAGGGTCTGCTAATATTAATAAAAAGGGGATTCATGCTTTAGATGTATTATTCCCTTCTGCAGGTATAAATATGCTTAATGCAAGTATAACTGGAGCTAATACTATTACTGCGAATAATTTATCTGCAATATCGTTTAGACATCCGAACGGAAATCAATTATTTAGGTCTGATGGATATAATATATATAATGATAGAAACTGGGACTGGCAAAGGCGTAATATACTAGATCCAATCATAATCGGTGGAAGCTATGGATATAGTGCTTCATTAAATGTAACAAGACAACGTAAAACTTCTATAGATACATCTAGTATTTTAGATTGTATTAATATAATAGAGCCTATTAATACATACTCTAAAAGTTCAAATAGTAGTTTAGAGATGGATATATCACAACTTATAAACCACCCTAATGCACATATGTTTATAGATATAAAAACAAATAATATAGATATGAAATCTATGTTGCATTTAGCATTATTAGAAATACAAAAACTAAAAAAAGAAATACAAGAAATAAGAGCTAGTTAAATCCTAGCTCTTTTTATTTTAAGAAATTAATTAAATATGAAAGGGTAAATTTTATGAACGATTTAGATAAAATACAAAATGAAAATATAGAAAAATTAACTTTAGACAGTAGAGAAGTTGCTGAAATGGTAGGAACAAGACATGATAATTTATTAAAAAAAATAGATGGAGTAACTAAAGATTTTACTGACCTAAAAGTTAAGGTGAGTAAATATTGGGAAGAAAACACATATAAAGATACTAGTGGGAAAGAGAATAGATGTTTAAAAATAACAAGACGTGGATGTGAATTCATAGCACATAAAACAATTGGAACTAAAGGAAACATATTCACTCATTTATACATGGAAAAATTTGAGGAATTAGAAAAAATAGTTAATGGATCTAAAAATATATCTGTTAATGATGTAAACAACATCATTTCAAATAAAATAGATAAAGCTATAACTTCTATAGATGATAAATATGCTGATTATATAAGACCTTTGGCTGCTGATAAAGTAAGAATAACTAAATATATAAAGCAAAGATTAGGAATAAAAAAAGCAGATGAAGATTTCTATTTAGTTAAAGAAAGAGTATTAATTCTATTAGATGCAGAAAAGTGGGAAGATGTACCTATCAATAGATTAAAAGATGCTTTTAAATTAATTGATGAAAGTATAGATGTAATGATTAAAGGAAGGAATTTAAGACAAATTAACTGGTTTTAAGAAAGGAAGAATGATAGATGAATATCTACAGCAAAGAGACAAACACTATATTATCAATTTTAGGAACAATGTTTTCATGGCTATTTGGAGCATGGGATTTGTCTTTAATGGTATTAGTTACTGTTATGGCTTTAGACTATGCTACAGGGCTAACAAGAGCTTATATCAATAATCAAATAAATAGTGAATATGGATTTAGAGGGTTAGCAAAGAAGCTAACTATTTTTTATGTTCTAATACTTGCAGTATTGATAGATAGACTTATAGGCAATGGCTGGATATTTAGGACTTTAGTATGCTTTTGGTATACAGGGAATGAAGGAGCCAGTATATTAGAAAATATAGCAGCTATAGGACTTCCAGTACCAATTCAATTAGTTGATGCATTAGAACAATTAAAGCAAGGAAATAAAAAATATAATAATAAAAGTGAGGTAAAGTAATATGAAAAATAATAGACTAATAAATGGAAGTACAATAGGAACTGCAAAGGTAATAGTAGATATTTTACCGAAAGGGCATGGAATACCTAACATAAAAATAACTCCAACATCAATAACTGTACATAATACAGACAATTGGGATAGCAGTGCTAAAAATAATCACAGATATATGTCTAATATAAATAAAAGCGGAGAACGTAAAGCGAGTTGGCATTTCACAGTAGATGATATAGAAATATATCAAGCACAAAGTACTAATTATAAGTGCCTACATGCAGGAACTAGCTCAGGAAACAATACATCTATAGGAATAGAAATATGCCAATTCAAAGATAAGAATAGACAATTAAAAGCATATAAAAATGCTATAGAATTGATAAAAGTATTATTAAATTATCATAAGTTTACAATAGATAAAGTAGTACAACATAATAAATGGAGTGGTAAAAACTGCCCTAGCGTATTGAGAGCAAACACATATGGTTATAGTTGGAATTGGTTTATAGAACAATGTAAAACAAAGTCTAATAATACAATCTCATCAAAATATAGAATAGTTACAGGTGGCTTCAAAAAAGAGTTAGCAACTGAAAATATGGAACATTTAAAATCTTTAACAGGGTGGTGGATGACTACACAAGAGCAAAATGATGGAAGTTATTGTATAGTAACTGGTGGATTTGATAAGGATAGAGCAGAAGCTAAACTAAAAGCATTAAGAGAGCTTACTGGATGGTGGGCTATGATAGAGTTGGAAAAAAAATAAATTATTACAAAGAGGATTATTTTTAATCCTCTTTGTAATAAAAAAGCTCACATAAAATGTGAGCTTGAATTTGCGGTTAAAATAATCGTCATCGTCAATTCGGTGAGAATTATTTTAGATAAAAAGATACCGTCATCGTCAATTCGATGAGAGTAACCTCTTTAATGTATTATATTCAAAATATATTTTTTGATATATATTTTTTATGAATATACTAACATAATACATTAATAACGCCCTATTAGTCAATAAAATATATATTTTTTATTTTCTCAAAAATTTTTAAAATATCTTTATATTTATATTGCATAACGTCC
>Skinner_p2__coassemble_473_pt1 | contig 26736 bp, 24 predicted proteins | sample Skinner_p2__metabat2_high_PE_010 | metagenome-assembled genome bin Skinner_p2
GTATTCATACAAACTTAAATACCAAAGTTAATATTTACAAAGTTACTGATATAAGTTATATTTATAAATTGTCCACAAACTTTTTCATAATATAATTTTCTTATATATAAAAAATTAAAAAGATTAGCAATGCTAATCTTAAAATGATTCTTCATAATTATTATGATGGTAATGCGTATGCTCTCCAGTAAATCCATCTTCATGTATATGATCAAGTCCAATTCCATTTATATGTTCATGAGTATGCATAAATGAAACTTGTAACTTGTTATTTATTGGATTTACTCCTACATAAGCATTTACTCCAAATATTTCTTTTAACATTTGTGATGTTATAACATCTTCAACTTTTCCAAAATCTTTTATTTGTCCATCTTTCATAACTATTAAATAATCACAATACATAGAGGCTATATTCATATCATGTATTGCTGATAGTGTTGTTATATTAAAACTTTTAATAAGGTCCATAATTTGTATTTGATAACCTATATCAAGGTGATTTGTAGGTTCATCTAATATTAAAAAGTCTGTATTTTGAACTAAAGCCCTTGCAATCAAAGTTCTTTGTTTCTCTCCTCCAGATAAATTAGAGAAGCTTCTATTGCTATAGTTATTTAATCCTACTTTTTCTAACATATCTTTAACCATTTGAAGGTCACTCTTGGAATAATCTTCAAAAATAGATTTATATGGATAACGTCCCATTTTTACTATTTGTTCTACAGTAAAATCAAATTGTGAATTACTTTCTTGAGCAAGTACTGCTATTTCCTTTGCACAATCTTTATCTTTCATCTTAGTTAAATCTTTATTGTCCAAAGTTATACTTCCACTAGATGGTTTATATAACCTGTATATATTTTTTAATAAAGTAGACTTACCACAACCATTTGGACCTATAATTCCTACAAAGCTTCCTCTTGGAACTTCAAAAGATATATCTTTTAGTATTTCTTTTTTATCTATATTAAATTTTAAATTTTCAACCTTTACTTTAATCATTAGTCATTTCCTCCAAACGAGTAATTTTTCTTAGAAATTAAATATAAGAAGAACGGTCCACCAACTAATGATGTTATTATCCCTATAGGTATTTCTATTGGAGGGAACATCCCTCTAGCAACAATATCTGATAATATTAAAAATATTGATCCTATTAATGACGAAAGTATTATTAACTTCTTATGGTCACTTCCTGCTATGGTTCTACATACATGTGGAACAACAAGACCTATAAATCCTATAGCTCCAGTTATAGCAACTAATGTTGAAGTAAGTAATGTTGCTAAAATTAATATAACTGATTTGACTAATTTAACATTTATACCAAGTATTACTGCGCTATCATCTCCTAAAAGAAGAATATCTAATGACTTAGACATCATAAAGGATACTATTATAACAATAGCTAAGGCTATAAATGGAATCAATAAAACATCCCACTTAGCACCACCTAAACTTCCTATAGTCCAAAATAATGCATTTTTTGCTTGATTAGAATTTTTCGCTGAATATATAAGAAGATTTGTTAATGCACTAAATATAGTTGATATTGCCATACCTGATAAAACTAATCTAGTAGTAGATGTTGTTCTTCCCATTTGTGTACCTATTGCAAAAACTAAAACACCAGATACAATTGATCCAATAAATGCTCCACTTGTGATACTTGTTATTCCAAGAGACGACATACCTCCAAGAACAATAATAGCTACTGCACCACAAGATGCTCCAGAAGATATCCCAAGTATATATGGTTCTGAGATTGGATTTTTAGTAACACATTGCATAAGTACTCCACAAAGTGCAAGACCTGCTCCACATATTGCTCCTAGTAATACTCTAGGTAGCCTAATTTCCCATATTATATTATCAAACATTGTATTCCAAGTTGAATCAAATATATTTTGATTTAAAAGTTTATTTATTAGTACTTTATAAACTACTCCAGGTTCTATATATGTACTACCTATAGCTATTGCACCTATTATAGTTGCTATTAATACTATAGTTAAGAGTATAGCCCAAAACGAGAAACTCTTCTTATATGAAAGGCTTTTCGTTTCTTGTAAATTTATATCCACTATTTATTTTCTCCGTAAAAGTATCCGTACATTTTTTCAATAACCATAGGATTTCTAACACCTGGAGATAAATCAGCTAATCCTACAACATATATTTTATTATTTTTTATTGCATCTACATCCTTTAGAGCGGGATGAGTTTTCAAAAATTCAATCTTTTCTTCAACTGGAGACCCTGCTAGATAGTCTGTTACAACTATAACTTCTGGATTTTCAGCTACTACACTTTCCCACGTAGCATTTATATACGGTTGACTTTCTTCACCAAATATATTATATCCTCCTGCAAGTTCTATTAAGTTATTTGCTAAACCTGAACCAACTGCCATGGCTTTATCTTCACCAGAATCATATACCATCACTCTTACCTTATCTTCTTCTCTTACTTCACCAAGTTTATCTGTTACTTCTTTTATATCATTTTTCATTTTATTTATTACTTCAGTTGCTTTCTCTTCTACGTCAAATAATTTTCCTAATAATTCAAAATCTTCATATACAGTTTCAACTGTAGCATCTGGAGAATATGATTTTGCTGAGAAAGGTGTTATACCCTTTGATATAAGTTCATCAGGTCTACCTGTTGTTTGATCCGATATAGACATATCCCATCCACTGACAAAATCAGCTCCAGTTGCTATAAAAGCTTCTTTAGATATAGAGTGACCTTCACCTATTTCAAGATCTGGTATTTTATTATACGCCTCTTCAAATTCTGGAAGTATTGGATTGTCTAAAAGAGCCGTTCCTACCATTTTATCTCCTAAATCAAGGGCTAATAACATTTCTGTCATAAATTGAGATAATGTAACTGCTTTTTCTCGTGGTGTATTTACCTTTATATCATAATCTTTCGCTCCATCTGAGTATGTAAATTCTACTGGTGTAAAATTAGTTTCTTCTAACTTTGCCTCTGATGCTTCTTTTTTACTATCATTGCTTGATGAACACCCAACAACGCTCAGAGTTAATCCTGCTATTAATAATATTATTAAAAATCTTTTTAAACTATGGCTTTTTATCATTTATATACTCTCCCTTTGTAAAATATAATATATAAAATATATCAAAAAACCATGAAGGATATTAATATTTTACCTTCATGGTATAATTCTTTTACATATGTTTTTTGGCTTCTATTAACATTTCATTAGCTTTTTGTAAATACTCAATAGCCTTTTCAATATTATTTGCTGTTTCATCTTTTCCCATATTTCTAGCTTTATCTACCCATTCTCTAAATCCTTCTTCATGTGATTCATTGTGATTTACCCAATGAACTAAAAGGATTTTTAAAGTTTTCTCATCTTTATTTTCTATAGTATCTATATGAGAATGATTACTTTCATGTATATGGCCATGATTATGGTCATGTCCATGATGATATCTTACTTTTTCTTTTCCAAATATCATTTATTTATCCCCCATTTATTTTATGTTAAATTCATTTTTTATTAATTTTATTGAATCTTTAATAAGTAATGCTAGCGGTTTATTCTCAAGTCCTACTAACTCTATATCTTCTGGCATAATTGGTAAAAGTATTTTTAAAGCCTCTGATTCAACGACAGCTTCACTAACTTTACTTGTTACTTCTCCCATCATCGAATTTGGCATAGTTATAGAAACTGCTGCCACGATTATATTAGCTTTTTTCGTTGATGTTATAATAGCATTCTCTCCTGTTGCACCTTTATTTGCATGTGCTTTCATCATAGCGCTAGTTGCAATAGAATTTGTTCCAAGTGCATATATATCTATATATGTAGGTAGTTCTTCTCTAAGATTAGATACTATCTGAGCACCTATTCCTCCGCCCATCCCATCTATAACTGCTATTACCATATATCTATCCCCTATTATCTTTTATTTGTTTTCCTTTATTATTATCTTATGATCCATTAATCTTATTTCTTTTATTTCTCCATCTACTATTTTTTGTTCTCCTAATAAATCTGTTAAATATACCTTTCCTTCAAATGGATCCACGCTAACAACGTTGTCCATTATTCTCTCCATTCCATCTTCTTTTAAAATATAAGCAGCAGACTCACACATATTTTTTCCCCCTTAGATTGTACTAAAAAAGGTTTCTTCAGGTATTTCAATACACTAAAGAAACCTTCATGATTTCAATTTTTATTATTCATTTATACTTTGAGTATAGCACCCCATTTTATAAAAAGTCAACCAAATTTAACCATTTACGATATCTTATTTTTAATATTTTATTCCCCTAATTTTGATTTAACCGTAGGAAATTGTTCTATATTTGTATGTGGTAAAAAGCATGCTGATATAAATTCATCCATATATGTAGGATAAACACTTAACTCAACATAAGTCATTTCACTTCCTATATCCTGAAGTTTTTTCTTTGCATCTTTACTTATTAATGCAAGATAAGAACCTACTAATGAACTATTTCCTATATATGAAAACTTCTCTCTTTTTATATCAGGAAGTAATCCTATTAATATTGAGTTTTCTATATCTAGATTATTTCCAATTCCACCAGCTATATATACTTTGTCTATGACACTAAAATCCATCCCTAAGCTTTCTATTAAAACTGAAGCTCCTGAATATATAGCGCCTTTAGCTTTTATAAAATTGTCTATATCAATTTCATTTACAGTTATATCCTGTTCTAAGTTATATTCTTCTTTAAATGCTAATACATACTCTCCTATTTCATGCTCATTAAATATTATTCTTTCATTATCTATATTTCTCTGTATTTTACCTCTTCTATCTATTATTCCAGTAAGTAACATCTGACATATTAAATCTATTATACCTGATCCACATATTCCTATAGGATCAGTATCGCCTATTGTTGTAAGAGTTGGTTTTAAAGTTTCTTTGTCTATTCTTACTTTTTCTATAGCCCCATTTGAAGCTCTCATTCCACAACTTATTCCTCCACCTTCAAATGCAGGACCTGCAGAACAAGCACAACTCATCATATAGTCTTGATTTCCAAATACTATTTCGCCATTAGTACCTAAATCTATAAACAATACATTCTCTTCACTAGACCAAATACCTGCCGATAATACACCAGCTGTAATATCGCCTCCTACATAACTTGCAACAGAAGGTGCTAAAAATACATATGCACTAGCATTAACATTTAATCCTACATCCTTTCCTATCAATTTAGGAGATTTTAAAAATGGAGGTATAAATGGTTCTTGTCTTAAGAAATCTGTATATACTCCTAAAAATAAGCTCGACATAGTTGTATTTCCTGCAACTACAAGACTTACTACATTATCTCTATTTATATTATTTTTTATATAAATAGATTCTAACAATGGGTTTATAGTTTCATCTATTATTGCTTCATTTAATTCTTTTAATCCATTTTTCTTAGTTGAATAAACTATTCTATGTATAACATCTGCACCATATTTTATTTGGGCATTTCCAGAGGATGCTTTATCTATAACTTCTTTAGTATGTAAATCAACTAAGCATACAACTACAGATGTAGTACCTATATCTATTGCAACTCCATAAAGCTTATTTTCTGTATTTCCTGATTCTATATTAAGTATAGTTATTTTATTTTTCTTTTTAATGTATGTTATAGTTACTTTAAAATTATCTTTTCTTATTATTGTAGGCACTTTTCTTAGTAATTCTATAGTAAAATCTATTTCATCATATCCCAAATTATTTCTTACATGTCTTTCTATTCTATCAATATCACTTATATTATCATCTAATGTTGGTTCATCTATCTCTATATAAGTTTTTACAATATTGGTCTTAAACTCGAAATTATTTTCTTCAATTATTTTCTTTGCCCTATCAAAAATTTCCTTATCTTTTTTCTTATCGCTACCTTCTATTTTCATCCCATGCATAGATGATGATAATTTTGAAGGTACTTCTATTTCAATATCTTCTATTACTTTTGTATTACACGCTAATATGTATCCTTGATTCCATTCTTCATCTTTTATATGATGAGTTTTTTCTGTATCAACTTTACCTTTAATTAACCTTACCTTACACTTACCACAAGATACATTTCCATTACAAGGTGCATCTATAAATATTCCTGCATCCCTTGCAATATCTAGTAATCTCTCTCCTTTACTACAGTAAATATCTTTATTATGTGATGTAAAATTTACTTTCACCATATCCAATTCCCCCAATATGCTTTTCTAATATAATTTTAGCATATGTTATATCTATTGGTATCACGAAAGAGCATGAAATATTTGCATGCACTCAAACATTTCATGCTCTCATTTTAATTAGTTTATACTATCTTCGTAGCTATCTGAGTTTAATAAGTTTTCTAGCTCATCTTCATCAGCTATCTTAACTTTAACTATCCATGCATCATATGGATCTTCATTTATATATTCTGGTTCATCCTCTAATTTTTCATTTATTTCAACAACTTCTCCAGATAAAGGAGCTATTAAGTCCGATGCCACTTTTGAAGATTCAACTACTCCGTACTCTTCACCTTGATTTAATTCATCTCCAACCTCTGGCATTTCAACAAATAGCACTTCTCCTAATTGATTTTGAGCATAATCTGTTATTCCTATATATGCAAATTCGCCATCCATTTTAACCCATTCATGTTTGTCAGTATATTTTAAGTTTTGTATAACTTTCATAGTAATCCTCCTAATATACTAAATTACATTACACATTCCATTGATAGTGCTGGGTGTCCTTTTTCTTCTAAGAATGCTAATACTCCTTCTGAATCAGTAGCTATAGTTTCATCACATATCATATCTGTGAAGTTTTCTATACCAGTCATTTCTTTAACTGTAGCATTTAATTTATCAGCTACGTAGTCTTTTAATTCTTTTGGCATCCAAACAATTCTTTCTGGACCACCTTCTGCATAAGCAAACTTTTTAGAAGATATGAAATGTCTTCCGTGTCCCATGAATCCTGGAGTTTGAACTCCTCCACCTGTCATAGAAGCAAGTTCACCAAATGTCATACCAACAGGAGTTATTTGAGAGAATTCTCTATTTACTATAATAAATCCGTTAGCTTCAGGCATTATACCACAAATACATTCAAAGCATCCACAAGAAGTCATTGGATCTTCAAGTATAGAGTATAATGTAACATTTTCAACAGCACCTTGAGATATTTCACATACTGTATCATCAACTGATTGCCATTTACCTAATCTATCATCTAAGCATTGTCCTTTAACTATAGGTTGACAAGGTCCTGTTGGATCTAATTCTTTAGTTGCCTTAGCATCTAACCAGCTAACTGCTCCACAAAGTCCAAGTCTTTCAGGAGTAACAACACAAACGTGTGCTGGTGCAAAAGATTGACAAAGGTTACAAGAATAGAATTCTTCAACACTTTCATCAACTAATGAAGCTAATCTTTCATCTCTAGAATTATATCTAGTTGTAGCTTGAGATTTTAACTGTGAAACTTTTTGAGCATCTGTTATTATTGTTATTTCACACTTATCAACAACAGACTCAAATTCATCTAGCATTTTGGCATATAAAACTTCTCCTATATGCTCTAATCTAAATCCTTTTTCATAAGCATCTTTAGATATTCTTATCCAAGACATATCTCTTTGCCCAACATGCATTACACCTTCTATGTAGTTTAAAAAGTAATGTAATCTTCTTTCAAGAACTGGTTCAAAATCATCTTGCATTGATTTACCAGCTATATTAACTATAATAGCAAGTGGTAATCTTACTACACCATTTGCTTCTATTTCATCTATATTAGGACCTATTACTGATATTTTATGGTCTTCAACTTCACTTAATTCTCTCTTTATAACAAGTTCCCAAGCTTCAGTTTTATTTCCACCAAATTCAGCATACATGTCGTTTTTTCTAATTCTTTCACCTTCAAATGCAGCTGCAAATGATACAGGTATTGGTATATCTGTTATTTTTATTTTTATTCCTCTAGCTTCTAATGAAGTTGCTACAAACTTATCATAATCCTTTTGAGTTAATAAATTCATTGGTACTTCTAAAACTGTTTGATCCGTTATAACTGGGAATCCTAAAGCTATAGCTCCAGCTCCAGCAGATACAACTAATTCACTTAATGGTCCAAATGCATTTACAAATGCTGGAACCCTATTAGAAGTGTATTCTAATAATCCTGGTAAATCCCCTGGAGTTAAGTTTCCAAATATTAATGCTGCTCTTACTGCAACCGATACAACATGTATAACAGATGTTACATCATGACCCAAAGGTATAACTCTTAGCTCTAGACCCATTTTTACTCCAGCTTCTATAGCTTGGTCTATTACTTTACCAACTAAGAAAGTAAGTAAACCTTTAGATTGGTAATCTTTTATTATTTTAGCTGTAGTTTCAGAATCTGGGCATTCTCCAAGAACAACTGCAACCCCTGGTATATCTCCTGTAACTAGCGGAACACCAAGTGATCTTATTATAGGGTCAGTTATATGACCTGCGCAAGGCTCACTATATGGAGCATCACTAGTTGCATATTTTATAGCTTCTATAACTTCAGCCGCAAGCGCTGTAGCTAAGCCGGAATTTAAGGCATGTTCTAATAAATGAGTTTTGTTTATTAAGCTTTCTACTATGTCAAGAGCACCTTCTAATTCTCCTAAACAGTTCATTTTTTTTCCTGTAGCTGCATATATACAAGGTAATGAATATGCAGTATCCGGGAATGATACCTTATGTTCTCTTCCATTTGATTCTATCGCTTGATTTAATAATCCCCTTGCAGCTTCTAAAGCTTGCTCTGATCCTGTAAAAATTATATTGTATAAGTTCACTCTATATTTCCCCCTTTTAAACTCCTTAAACTATATTTTATATCTTATACGTTAAATGCAAATGAACCTTCATTTAACTCTAAGAATGAATCTGCATATAGAGAAGCTCCTCTTATTATGTCACAAGATTTTACTGTTCTCATCAATTCTTCATCACAAGGATTTACTATAGCTGAGCTAAATCCATTTGCCATAGCCATTGCTAAAAATGCACTATCAAGTATTGGTCTTACATGTTTTGGGCATCCATTAGACACATTAGATAATCCTCCTGTAGTTAATAATCCCATTTCAGTCATCATTCTTATAGCTTCTAAAACTTCTACTTGCTTTTCTTGCATTCCTTTTATAACTAAGCATAATGGGTCAAATAGCATATCTTCAGGTTCTAATCCAACCATCAATCCTCTTTCTAACATTTCTTGGCAATAAGCCATACGCTCATCATTATCTTTTGGTATACCTTCTTTAGCACATAAAGCTATAACCTTAGCTTCATATTCTCCTGCTAAATCTATTAAATCTATTCTCCCGCCTGCATCAGCCGAGTTTATTATTGGTTTTGCATGAGTTCTATCATATACTTTAAGTCCTGCTTCTATAGCTTTTCTATTTGCAGTATCTAAAGCTATAGGAACATTATTAAACTCTTTTTGAAGTAATTGAATTCCCCAAGTCATTAACTCTTCTCCGTCTCTTTCGGCAGGACCTATGTTAAAATCTATATAGTGTGCTCCTGCTTCTAATTGTTCCTTAGCTCTTTTTAATATTGGTTCAGGATTTCTCTCAGCTAAAGCTTTTCTTATCACCGGTGATATACAGTGTATTCTTTCACCTATTATCATAAACTTTTCCATTTGATTTATCCCCCTATAAATTACTTATTATATTTTGTAACAGTGTCTACATAATATTTAGCTATAACTTGCCTTTATATTCTATGCATTTGCTACAGCTTCATCTTGCTTAGCTTTATATTCTTTTAAGAACTTAGGTATTTCCATAGATTCTTCTGTTCCTATTATTACATTCCATCCTGGTAAATTATCTTCTATGTCTCCTTTTAATACAGCAACTTTTCCTGGTATTATTAAATCTCTATTCTTAGTCATCTCTTCTATTTTACTTTCTTTTATAAATTTAGCTATGCTACTTCCACTAAATTTACCTGCAGACCAAGCAGTTAATACAGAATATCCTCCTGCATCTGGTATTGCTAAATATGCTGGAACTTTAGATCTTTCTATATCTCCTGATACTATGAAATAAGTTAATGCAAAGTCAACAGTAACCATAACTGGTGAATTTTCATCTGCATTGTTCATTGGGTATACTTTCGGTTCTACTCTCATTGGTCTTTGTGGGTCTGTATATATATTTTGTCTTAAAGCGAATAATGGTAATGCTTTTGAGTAATCTATGTCATCTATTACTATTATAGATCCATATTTTATTGTAAACATTGATGATAGGGCCACTTCCATTTGTGGGTCATTATTTGATAGTTTATTTGCAAATACTATTGATGGGTATCCAAATGTTCTGTCTTGTTCTTTTAAAGCTATTCTTCTAACTTGAACAGCATTTGTAAATGTATCTTTTATATTTTCTCCAGTTACATCTAATAGTAACTCTCTGTATCCTAATCCTTGAATTGCTTCAATTGTAGCATATAACTCTTCTAAATTAGCAGCCTTTACACCTAAAGCTAATTTAAGGTCTTTTACTAATTCAACCATTCCTTTGTAGTTTTCTTTACTAGCTCCGTAAACTACTGGTTTTTTATCTTTTAATATTTCTATAGCTTCTTTAGCTACCTCTACATCTTCACATACTATTATGTGAGTTACATCTAATGTACTTTCGTTAACTCTATTTACTAGGTTTAAGAATCCTTCTTTATTATCACGGTATTCTAAAACTACCATTTCAGCTTTCATTTCTTCACCTATTCTTATATAGTTAACAGCTTTTATATTAGCTATTTTTAAATCTATTTGCTCATTAGTCATAGAATCATCAAATGCTACTGCATATCTATTTCTATTTACTAATGTTTTTTCATGTCTAAATAGTACTGTTTCAGCACCTAATTCATACTCACTAGTTCCACTCCCTACTTTTAAAGCTCTCATTAAAGGAGCTGTTGCTTCTGATAATTTTGCTATTGAATCATCAGACATATGTGGACACTTACTTATTTCTACTGCTCCTGAAACAACTTTCATAGAGAAAGCCATACAAGTTGGAAATCCACAGTCTTTACAGTTTTTCTTTGGTGTTAATTTAAATATATCTAAAGCTTTTAATGCCATTATTTTTTCCCCCTAACCTTACAATTTAATTAAGCTAACGCACTAACTAATTCTTTTATAGTTTCTACTGATTTTGGATGACGAAGTACAACCGCATTTGCTCCACCAACTAAAGCACTTGTTGCAGTGGATACTTCCATATTTATACCTCTTTGTTCAACGCATCCCCATTGAGGTTCATCTTCAACACTTGCTATAGATTCTTTAACATGCCAGGTTTCAAATGAAACTGGAGTTAATATAGGCATTTGTAATGTTTTATCATTTTGACCAAATGCAGCAAGTCTAATTCTATCCATAGTAGATGCAACATACTCATATCCATAACCAACAGCTGAGCATCCTATTTGCATAACTATATTTTCAGGTTTAACACCTAATTGAGTTAGTAATACGTTTAATTGTTTAGCTAGGTTTATATCAACAGAAGATTCAGCTACTACTTTATGGCTATATGCCATAGTAGATGCAGCTCCAACTGCTTTGTAGTTATCTTCTGTAGCTGCTAAAAATAAACAGTTATTTCCATCGACAGCCTGAGCTACTTTTTCAAATACCTTTGCATCTTTTTCATGATTTCCACATCCTGCTATAACTACAGGTAAGCTAACTGATTCAACTACATTTTTAGCAACTTCTGCACATTCTTCTGGACTTCTATCAAGTCCATTTGGATCAGAACTTTCAAGCTTTAGACATATAAAATCTGCTTTTAAATTTTCCTCTATGTATTTAGCCCATTTAACTGGACAATCACAAACATCTTTATATATTTCTTTAAATTCATTAGTCCATCCATCTGGATAAACGTCTAACATTTCTATTCCTATTTTTTGAGTATTCCCAGTATTTCCATCAAAACTGTAAAATGGTAAAGTACTTTCTCCACCTATTTTTATTGCTTTTTCTCCTGTTCCTATTTCTACTTCTGATATTTTTCCAGAATATTTTTGAACAGACATCTTAAATGCCATAGTTTTTTCCCCCTTAAGCCTAATTTAATTCTAATTTAGCCATTATATCACTTATAGCTATCTTAGCCTTTGAATCCTCAGGTAAGTTAACTAATGGTATTCCTGAAGAATCATATTCATATATCATTTCATCCATAGGTACTACACCTATAAGATTTAGATTATGTTTATTTATTTCTTCTTTTATTCCATCATTTAATTCTCCATTTGGAACTTTATTTACAATTAAGTATATATCTCCTACACTTAATTTTAATTCTCTTGCTAAATCTCTAATTCTAGCAACAGCCTGAACACTCCTTCTTGAACAATCACTAACTAATAAAAGTTTATCTATGTGTTTAGTTGTTTTTCTACTTAAATGCTCCATTCCAGCTTCATTATCTATAACTAAATATTCATAGGCATCTGATAATTTATCAGTTTGCTCTCTTAATATTCCATTTACGTAACAGTAACAACCTTCTCCTTCAGATCTTCCCATTACTATTAAGTCATATCCATCTCCTTCTGCTAAACAAGTATTTAATCTATATTGTAAGTACTGAGCTTTAGTCATACCTCCAGGAAAGGAATTACCTTGTTTTTCCCTTTGATTAACTTCTTCTCTTATTGAACCTATAGTAGTTTCAACTTCTATACCTAATACTTCATTTATATTTGCATTTGCATCTGCATCAACAACTAATACTGGCCCCTTATTATTAGTAGCTAAGTGATTAATTAAAAGCCCTGTAAGACTAGTCTTTCCAGTTCCACCTTTTCCTGCCACTGCTATATTATATCCCATATCAAGATTTCCCCCTTTTTTATTTGTCAAAACAGAGCTTTTAATTTACTCTGTTTTATATTAAGCTTTTGCTTTTGTTAATTTTGGAGCTGCATGAACACATTCACCATGAACATCATGAAGAGCTTCCATTAAGCCTTCTGATAATGTTGGGTGTGCATGTATAACATCTCCTACTTGCTCTACAGTTAATCCTAAATGTACTGCAAGTGATAATTCTGTTAATAGATCTGTTGCGTGAGGACCTACTACTGATGCCCCTACTATTTTGTCTTCACTATCTGCAAGAACTTTTATAAATCCTTGTATGTGACCTATAGCTTGTGCTTTACCTAGTCCTCTAAATTCAAACTGACCTACATTATACTCAATACATTCAGCATCTAATTGCTTTTGAGTTTTTCCAACAGCAGCAACTTCAGGCTCAGTATATACACATCTTGGAACTGCTGTATAATCTACTGTTTTAGATTTACCTAAAGCATTTTCTACAGCAACTATACCTTCTTTAGAAGCAACATGTGCAAGCATTGGAGTATTAATTAAATCTCCTATTGCGTATATACCTTCTATATTAGTTTCAAGATTTTCATTAACCACTATTTTACCTCTGTTTAACTCTATTCCTAATTCTTCAATTCCAGAGCCTTCAATATTAGGTTTTCTACCTATTGCAACTAATACATATTGAGTATTTACTTTTTTTCCGTCTGATAACGTTGATACTACTTCGTCCCCTACTACTTCGCAAGAATCAACTCCACTATTTAGTAATACTTTAATTTTATCCTTTTTAAATTGTCTCTGCAACTGTTTTACAACATCTTTATCTTCAAATGGTAATAGTTGTTCACCTCTTTGAACTATAGTAACTTCAGTGCCTAAAGCACTAAAGAACTGACCTATTTCACATCCTATTACCCCTCCACCTATTATTAACATAGACTTAGGTAATTCAGAAAGTCCTAGTACTTCATCACTAGTGATTATACGCTTTTTATCATATGGAAACATTGGCGGTACTATTGGAGTTGATCCATTTGCTAATATTATTTTATCAGCTTTTATATTTTCTACACTGCCATCTTCTTTAGTAACCTCAATAGTGTTTTTATCTATAAGTTTACCAAATCCATTTACTAAATTTATTCCTCTTTTTTCAAATAAAAATTCTATCCCGCTTACCAATTGACTTACTACTTTATCTTTTCTTGACATTACAAATGAAAAATCTGCATTAATGCCTCCATCTATATTTATACCAAAGCTTTTCGCTTCTTTTATATTCATTAACATTGAAGATGATGCAAGTAACGCTTTAGTCGGTATACAACCTACATTTAAGCAAGTTCCTCCTACTTTCTTTTTCTCTATAACTGTTACCTCTGCTCCAAGCATAGCTGCTTTTATTGCTGCAACGTATCCACCTGGACCTCCACCAATTACTGCTATTTTCATATCCATTCCCCCATATCACAATTAATTTTAGAATTCTTTATTTTTTATAATCCAGCTTCATCTAATATAGCTGGAACATTTTCTTCTGCTCCGATTGCCATTATATGAACACCATCACATAAATCTTCTTCTCTTAATTGTCTTATGAATTCTCCTGCCATCTTTATACCTTCTGATACCCAGTTTTCTTTTCCTGCAGCTCTTAATCTTTCTATTTGTTCATCTGGAACAAATATACCAGGAACATTTGCAGTCATAAACTTAGCCATTCCTGGAGATTTTAGAGGTACTATACCAGCTAATACTTTACAATCCATATCTCTAGTTAATTTTCTAAATTCTCTCATATGCTCTATATCATATACTGCTTGAGTTTGGAAAAACTTAGCTCCTGCATTTATTTTCTTTTGCATCTTCATTAATTGTATTTCTATTGGAGCATATTCTGGAGTAACAGAAGCTCCTAAATAAAATTCTGGAGAACCTTTTAGTTCATTTCCAACTAAATCTTTTCCTCCCATTAATGTTTCAGCAGTTTGAAGTATACCTATACAATCTAAATCAAATACACCCTTAGCTTGTGGATGGTCTCCTACTACTGTATGGTCTCCTGTTAAAGCTAACATATTTTTTATTCCAAATACACCAGCTGATAATATTTCCCCTTGTATAGCTATTCTATTTCTATCTCTACCAGTCATTTGTAATACTGGTTCTAATCCAACATCTTTTAATAATTTACATGTTGCAAGTGAGGTAGTTCTCATAACTGCCGATTGGAAATCTGTAACATTAGCTGCATGAACTCTTCCCACTAGTGGTTTAGCACATTCTATCAAATGTGAAAGGTCTATTCCCTTTGGAGGTGCCATCTCAGTTGTAACTGCAAACTTTCCACTTTCTAATGTTTCTCTTAATAAGCTCATTAAAAATATCCTCCTTTTATAACCTTCTAGAAGTTCTTATGCTTTAGCAGTAGTTTTTTGATTTTGTTTTTCTTTTAAATTTAAACTTCTTGGATTGTTTTGCTTAGAATAATCCTTCATCGGTCTCATTTCTAAAAGATTATCTAATTGATCTATATCTTTTAATCTTTCATATATCATTACCCAAGCACAATCATTATCTTTACTTATTTCACACTTACCATTTTTAGCCCCACCACATGCACCATTTATTAATCCTTTAGCACACATAGTTACAGGACATATTCCACCAGTCCATCCAAGTTCACATTCTCCACAAGCCTTACAGGCTTCTTCAAATTCTCCAACTCTCTTTGTTTCCCCTATAAACATAGTGTTGTTTGCCGGATAAACAGGAGTCTTTTTAAGATTTTTAACTATAGTTTGTGTTCCGTCTCCACAAGCTAAAGATAAAACTGCATCTGTATCTGATAATTCAGATTTTAATGCCTTTAAATCTTTCTTAGATTTTAATAAATTACATGCTGGGTCTAATATAATATATCCTAAAACAGTTTTTCCTTCCGCCTCTAAAACTTCTTTCATTTTAAGAACTTCTTCTTCTCCACCACTTTTACAAGTTGCAGCACATTGGTTACATCCAACTAAAACTACTTTCTCTGCATTTTTTAAAAATCCTAAGATTTCATTTATAGGCTTATTTTCAGAAATTATCATCTCTACTCCCCCTAAAACTTACAATATATTATTTATTGTTTTGAGCCTTACAAGCCTTAACTACATGCTTAGCAAGTATAGATGTTGTAACAGAACCTACTCCTGCAGGAACTGGAGTTATCATAGATGCCTTATCAGAAACAGCAGATGTATCAACATCTCCACATAAGTTACCATCTTCATCAACATTTATACCAACATCAATTACAACTGCTCCTTCTTTTATAAAGTTTTCTTTTACCATTTTAGCTCTGCCAACAGCAGCTACTAATACATCCGCTTGTGACGTTATTTCTTCTAAATCTTTAGTTCTAGAGTGGCATATAGTAACAGTTGAATTTTCATTTAATAAAAGCATCGCTGCTGGTTTACCAACTACCATACTTCTTCCAAGTACAGCTACGTTAGCACCATTTAAATTAACATTGTAGTGTTTTAGTATTTCTACAACAGCAGTTGGAGTACATGGTGGGAATCCTGATTTGTCGCCTTCCATTATTTTTGCAGAGTTGATTGGGCTAAAGCAATCTACGTCTTTTTCTGGAGATATAACGTATTTTATTGCTTCTTCATTTAAATGTTTTGGAAGTGGTCTAAAGCATAATATACCGTGAATATCTTTATTTTCATTTAAACTTCTTAAAGTTCTTTCATAATCTTCTTGTGTTATATCTTCTGCTAATTCTACAACTTCAGTTTCTATTCCTATAGTTTGGCATCTTTTTAATGCACCTCTTTCGTAAGCTAAATCATCTCCTCTAGCTCCTACTCTAACTATAGCTAATTTAGGATTTATACCTTCTTTAACTAATTCATTAACTTCTTTTATTAAATTCTCACTTATTTGATCAGCTACTGGCTTTCCTTTTATTATTTGACCTTTAGTTGCAGTTACTTCCATTTTTAAAACGCCCCCTTAGATTCTAATTTATATAATATACAAGAATCGCTTGTATCAATTTTCTAATTAAAATGTTTATTTTTCTAGAGCTTTTTCTACTTTAGCGTAAACCTTATCACATATTTTTACGCCTTCTTCTACTAAATTATTTACTTCATTTCTTACTGTTTCAACATATTCCATATCTTTTATAGAATTTATATTTATTACTACATTTAGCTGACCACTAAGTATTGCAGCCCTTAAACATTGAACTCCAACACCTACATCACTTATTGCAAGTCTTGAACCTTTATCAACTAAATCTTCATGTAATTTTATAGCATCAAAGCATACTTTTACTATATTTATAGGTACTTCGCAAGCTACTTTTAATGCCATTTCCATAGTCTCTTCTTTTATTTTCTTTTCTTCCTCAGTTGAAGTAGGAAGTCCATAAGCTTTTGAAAGAGGTAAGAAGTTTTCAGCATCATCATCTATCATACTTAATAATTTCTTTTCTATTTCTCCTGCTTTTACTAATATTTCTTTTATGCTTTCTTCATACTGTGCATATTTTTTCTTCCCTATTGTTAAGTTACAAACCATACTACCTAAAGCCATTCCTATAGCACCAACTAAAGCTGCTGCTCCACCTCCGCCAGGTACAGCTGACTTTGAGGATAATACATCTACAAATTCAAAACAAGTTTTTTCAGATATCTTCATGACTTCCCCCTTAAATATCCTAACGATACTAAATTACTATGTAGTGGGGTGTAGAAGTTTCCACACCCCACATTATTATTTATTAGAATAATCCAGATATTATTCCATTTTCATCAACATCTATTCTTTCAGCTGCTGGAACTTTTGGAAGACCTGGCATCTTCATTATTGCACCAGTTAAAGCAACTATAAATCCAGCACCTGCTGATACTGTTAATTGTCTAACTGTTATTCTAAATCCTGTAGGTCTACCTAATTTAGTTTGATCATCAGTTAAAGAATATTGAGTTTTTGCCATACATATAGGCATTTTTCCAAATCCTAATTTTTCTAATTTTTCTAATTCTTTTCTAGCCTGTGGAGTAAAATCTACACCGTCAGCTCCATATATCTTAGTAGCTATAGCATTTATCTTTTCTTCTATACTTAAATCATCTTCATAGCAGAACTCAAATTCATTTGGTTCACTAGTTAATCTTATAACTTCTTTAGCTAATTCAACTCCACCTTCTCCACCTTTTGCCCATACTTGAGATACTGCAACATTAACACCTAGTTCTTTACATCTTTCTTTTACTAAGTTAACTTCTGCTTCTGTATCAGCTGGGAATTCATTTATAGCAACTACTGCTGGTAACTTAAATACTTGGGTTATATTTTCAACATGCTTTAATAAGTTTGGAAGACCAGCTTCTAGTGCTTCTACGTTTTCATTATTTAACTCTTCTTTTGGTACTCCACCATTGTATTTTAAGGCTCTTACTGTAGCAACTATTATAACTGCATCAGGCTTTAAGTTAGCCATTCTACATTTTATATCTAGGAATTTCTCAGCACCTAAGTCTGCACCAAATCCACCTTCAGTTACTACATAATCAGCAAAGTGCATAGCCATTCTTGTAGCTATAACAGAGTTACACCCATGAGCTATATTTGCAAATGGTCCACCATGAACAAATGCAGGTGTTCCTTCTAATGTTTGAACTAAGTTTGGTTTTAATGCATCTTTTAATAATGCTGCCATAGCTCCATTAGCTTTTAATTGTTCTGCTGTTACAGGTTCTCCTTGGAAGTTATATCCTACTATTATTCTTCCTAATCTAGCTTTTAAATCAACTATATCACTTGCTAAACAGAAAGCAGCCATTACTTCTGAAGCAACTGTTATATCAAATCCATCTTCTCTAGCTACACCATCTGCTCTTGAACCTAATCCATCAACAACATTTCTTAGTTGTCTATCGTTCATATCAACGCATCTTCTCCAAGTTATGCTTCTAGAGTCTATTCCTAATTCATTTCCTTGATGAATGTGGTTATCTAGCATAGCAGCTAATAAGTTATTTGCAGCTCCTATAGCATGAAAATCTCCTGTGAAATGTAAGTTTATATCTTCCATTGGAACAACTTGTGCATATCCTCCACCTGCTGCTCCACCTTTAATACCAAATACAGGTCCTAAAGAAGGTTCTCTTAATGCAACTAATACATTTTCACCTAATTTAGCTAATCCATCTGCAACTCCTATAGTAGTAGTAGTTTTTCCTTCTCCTGCTGGAGTTGGATTTATAGCTGTAGTTAATATTAACTTAGCCTTTTTACCACCATTGCCTCTTTTTAATAAGTTATAGTCAACTTTAGCTTTATACTTACCGTATAATTCTATATCATCATCTTCTAGACCTAACTTTTTAGCTATTTCTCTTATATCTTGTGGTTTAGCCTCTTGAGCTATTTCAATATCTGACTTGAATCCCATAATTGGTATCCTCCTCTATAATTTAAATATTTAAATTTCATTATGTATAAATTATTTATCTTTAATAAATAATTTATATAAATGATGACTACTTTTAGCATTTTAATTACAGGATACACTTAAGCCTATCAACTTATTTTTTATTACTTCAATTTGTTCTCTAGTTTCTTGGCTCGTGTCATATGGTGATTTATTACTTCTATCCGAATCTATAACCTCTTGATTATAATATATAAAGCCTAAAGCTTCTCCATCTTCTAAATTAGACATTATAAATTCTTCATCTTCTTTGTTTCTAACTTTATTGCCTACAACAAATACTTGTTTAACACCTATATCTTTACCTAAAGATTTAACTTTTCTATAAGTCTGTAGACTTCTTTCACCTGGTTCAACTACTACTATAAAAGCATCAACCCCATGTGCAGTTCCTCTGCCAAGGTGTTCAATGCCTGCTTCCATATCCATTACTACTACATCTTTATTTTGTAATATTAGATGCGAACAAAGCCTTTTTAATAATACATGTTCTGGGCAAACACATCCAGAACCACCAGAATCCACAGTACCTAAAGTAAGTAATCTAACACCATTATGTTTTTTACAATAATTTTCAGGTATATCATCTACCTTAGGATTTAATTTAAACATTTTATTAAAAGTTCCTGTTTCTGCAGCAGTTCTTTCAGAAACTAATTTTTTCATTTCTGATATTGGAACTATAGAATCGTATACTTCTTTTGGAAATCCTAATGCTAAACCTAAATTAGCATCAGGATCTGCATCTACAGCAACTACTCTGTATCCATCATCTGCAAACATTCTAGACAACATAGAAGAAAAAGTTGTTTTTCCTACTCCACCTTTACCTGTTACCGCTATCTTCATATTATACCACCTTTTATCATAGATGAATCATATATTATTATGAATATTCATCTAAGTTTTTCGTTATTTTATCTGTTATATAATGAATATTATTACTTTTTAGGAATTATATGTTTATTTATATTATTAAGCTTCTACTTTAAGTACCTGATTAATTTTTTCTTCAACTAATTTTTCAAAGTGAACACGTTTCTTTTCTATATCAGATATTATTATTTGTGCTAATTCTTCTGGATTTTCATTAACTGTAAATTTAGCACCTACCATATCTTGTAATTCACCGCATAATATTTCTACTGCTCTTGACGAACCTGTTACTGGAGGCATTATTCCTAAGTATGTGTCTATACCAGAAGCTACAACATAAGTACCTATAGCAACTGCCTTTTCAGACATCCACTCTGGTGCTACACCAGCTACTGGAAGATCACACATATCCATATCTAAAGCTTTAGCAGTTTCTCCTACTACCTCTAATATACGACTACAGTCAACACAAGATCCTAAATGTAGTACTGGTGGTATATCAGCTAGTTCACAAACTGTTGCTAAACCTTTACCTGCTAACTTTCTAGCTTCCTTAGTCATTAATCCAAATTTAGCTGCAGCAGATGCACCACATCCAGTAGTAACAACAAGTATGTCATTTTTAATTAATTCTTTCATTATTGTTATATGAGCTTTATTAGAAACGCCTTTAGCATTATTACATCCAACTACACCTACAGCTCCTCTTAATACTCCAGATTTTAAACAATCTGCTAATGGTTTAAGAGTACCTGCTGAATCTATTTGTGAGTTTACAACTCTATCTAATTGACCAAGTATTGCATCTAGACTATATCCTACTGTCGCGCTTGATTTTAGTTCTGGTATAAGTACTTTTGATTTATCTCTATTTTTAAAGTTTAATATCGCTTCTCTAACTATATTTCGTGCATCTTCATATGCAGTTTCTTCTGAGAATTCCATATATGTCGACTCTGCTATTTTAGCCTTTGGAGATGTTGTTATGAATTTTGTGTGATAGCATTTAGCAACCTTTGCTAATGCTGGGAATATACATTGAACGTCAACTATCATTGCTTCTACGGCACCTGTAACTATTGCAAGTTCTTGTTGGTGGAAGTCTCCTGCCGTTTTTACACCATGTCTCATTGTAACTTCATTACCTGTACAACACATTCCTGCTAAGTTTATTCCATCTGCTCCAACTTCTTTCGCTAATTCAACTAATTCTGGATCTTCAGATGCTAAAACTATCATTTCAGATAATGAAGGCTCATGTCCATGTAATATTATATTTACTTTATTTTCTTCTAAAACTCCTAAGTTTGCTTCTGTTTCTCTTACTGTTGGAGTTCCAAATAATATATCACTAAATCTAGTTCCTATCATAGATCCAGCCCATCCATCTGCTAGAGATGTTCTAAGCGACATATGTATTAAACTATCTATGTCTGCTGTACATCCTATATGAGTTGAGTGCATTATAGTAGCAACTTCTCTATCTATTGCTCTTGGCTCTATTCCAAGGTCTTTCCATACTTTTTGTCTTTTTGCTGGAGCATTCTTTAAAAATCTTGCTACTCCATAAGGTTTACCAAATTCCATTAATGCAATATCTGCAACTTCATGAGCTATATCATATATATCTCTACCTTCTGTTTCTACATCCCACTCTTTTGCTAATGTTATTAATTTTTCTTCATCTTTTATTGTATAGTTTCCATCTCTACTTGCTAGAGCCATTGTATGAGCTATATCCCTTGCATGGTCAGAGTGAGCTGCAGTCCCACCTGCAACCATTCTTGCGTAGTTTCTTCCAACTATAACATGTTCATCGGCACCACATAAACCTCTAGGTGTTTTAGGTGTTATTCTACAAGGACCCATTCCACATATTCTACAACAGTTACCTTGAAGTCCAAAACCACACTGAGCCTTAAAATTTTGTTTTCTATCATACATTGTTTCTACGCCATCTCTTTCAGCTTTATCTAATAATACTTGGCTGTTTAAGTCGATAGTCATCATTTTCTTATCCATATTCCTATATCCCCTCTTCCTTGATTTGTAAATCCTAGAATGAATAAAAGATATGTCAATTAAAAATTTAGTATATATATTACTTAATTTGATTATATACTAATTTAGTTTAAATTTGTGTTGATTTTAATAGTTTTCTAACAATTTAATTCTTTAAAATAGATGTATATATTTTATATAATTTGCTTAGTATCTTTAGCTATAAGTGCTCCATATGCTATAGAATATAATTTTGATTCTGCACTATCAGCTCTTGAAACTAATACTATTGGTGCTTTTGCTCCCATGATTACCCCCGCTGATTTAGCATTTGCCATATATGTAAATGATTTACCTATTCCATTACCAGCTTCTATAGTAGGTACTAATAAAATATCAATATCTCCTGATACTTCACTTTTAAAACCTTTCATATCACTAGCCTCTTTTGATAATGCTATATCAAAGGCTAATGGACCCTCAACTATAACATTTTTACCAAATTTACCATTTATAGATGCCTCTTGCAATAAGTATCCATCTATAGTAGCTTGCATTTTTGGATTCACTTTCTCTTTAGCAGCAAGACATGCTACTTTTATAGTATCTATGCCTAATGCTTTAGCTGCTTGTATAGCATTTTTAAGTATCATCTCTTTTTGTTCATAATTAGGTGATATATTCATACCACCATCTGTTATTAATAATAATTTATGATAATTTTCCATTTGATATGCCACAACATGACTAAGAAGACTATCAGTTCTAAGTCCATAATCTTTATTTAATACAGATTTTAAAAGAATTGAAGTATCTAAAATACCTTTCATTACAAAATCTGCATTTTTAGTTGATACTAACTCAATAGCTATTCTAGCACTCTCTTCTATATTATTAGAATTTAATATTTTTATTCCAGTTAAATCAAAGTTTATTTCTTCTGAAATCAACTTTATTTTATCACTATCTCCCACTAGTATAGGTTCTATTATTTGTTTTTCTACTGCATCTTTTATAGCCTGTAGAACTTCTTTATCTTCTGCTGCGGCTACAGAAAGAATTAGTTTATCCTCACTTTTAAAAATATCCAACATTTCTTTTAATTCTTTTACCAAATTAAAACCCCCTTTTTATATAATTAATAATATCACCTTGTACAAAAAAAAACTTCTATAATTAAAATAGAAGTTTTAACATTTATCTTTATTTTTTTACCTATATTTATCTAACTCTCTTAAACATGCTATAGTTATCTCATCTTGTGGATCTAACTCATAAGCTCTCTCTATGTAATATATAGCATCATCTAAATCTCCATTATTTAAATATGCCATTCCTAGGTTACATAATATTTCTGGGTCTTCTTTTATTTTAGCTGCAGTTTCAAAGTGTTCTATAGCTTTTTCCATATTGAATGTACTTGCTTCACAAAGACCAAGTTCAACCATAGTATCAACTTGATGTGGTTTTATTACTAGTATTTTCTCAAAATATTTTTTAGCAGTTTCAATTTCATTCATATTCTTATATGCTAAGCCTATCATGAATAATAAATTCCACCAGTCTGAATTGTCTTCTTCTAAAGGTAATAATTTTTCTAATCCTTCTTCATTTCTTCCTTGGAATACTAAACTATATCCTTCTTCATATTGAACTTTAAAATCCATTTTTCCTATATTTTCTTGTACTTCAGATGTTGTATCTTCGTCTAGCCCTAATTTTAATGCTTCTTCCCAAATTACTTTAGATTTAACATATTGACCTTGATTATAATAATGATATCCTAAATGATAATATCCTAATGCAAATTCTGGATCTAAATCTATTACCATTTCTAATTTATTTAATGCTTCTAATAAGAAATCATTCATAGCCTTATCATCATTATCTTTTTGATACTTCTTAGCAACTTCCTGACATACTATAGCATAGTGATATAATCCATTTATATCATCATTATTCATAGTTATAAATGCTTTTAAGTATATTAAAGAGTCAGTATATTCTCCAAGATCAAAGTATTTTCTAGACATATATCCAATGTATGCATTTAAATCTAAATTTACTTTATTCTTAAATGCATTTAAGAATTTTATATATTCTTCATTATATCTAAATTGACTATCTATACCTATTATATATATCATTGCATCAGCAATAGACATTGCATTTATATTATCTTGAGCTGTTTTTTCTTTTATACCCTTTACTAATACTTCATTTTTTATAGGTACTTGTAATCCTTCACTTGGAATGTTGTATCCTTCTACTTTAAATTCACTATCATGCTTTATTGTTATAAAGGATAACTCTTCTGCTTTTTTTAATATATGTTTTTCTATTTTAAATTTCATACTAACCTCCTAGATACTAACTCTACAAGCCTTTGATTTTTCAAATATCTTTTTATCGTCGTATATAAACATAATTACATTATCTTCTTTGTTTACTTTTTTATTTATATCTTTTTTAAGTTCTAACACATCATAGTTAAAAGGCTCAAAATGAACATATTTTATAATATGTTTTGCTGGTTTATTTGCAAAGTTAGGTAAATACTTAGCTATATTATTTTCATCTTGTAAGAATACGTGACATCTATTCTTAAAGTCTTCCATATCAAATTTATTAAAGAATTGCGGTAAGTTTGATGTCTTTCCTAGTGATATATAGTCATATTTTAATACATCATTAAATAAGTCATTATCTTTATTTATACATTCACAGTAGAAGTCTAATAGTATTTTGTAAAGTTGATTTTTGCCTTGGGCAATATCAAAATATCCGTTTTCATCAAAATAAGTTGCAAAATTCTCAAAGAATTTAAATGGACTTTCTTTATAGTAATTAAATATTATATACTTCATTGATAATACAAAGTTCTTAGAATTATAATATCTTTCCAGAATTTCTTCTATATCTTTTAATTTTAGTATTTGAGAATAAGTAATATAATTATTATATAATACTTCATAAGGTGGATAATCTTTGTATCTATATCCATGTAATGGTGCAGTATTTCTTACTCCTGTTCCTTTTATCATTTTTAAGAATCCCAATTGTAAATGTTCTATTCCTAAATTAAATACATCATTGAAAGAATTTTCAAAACTAGCATAATCTTCATAAGGAAGTCCTGCTATTAAATCTAAGTGTTGATGTATATTTCTGTATGATGCTATTTGCTTAACTACTTTAGATAGTTTACCAAAATCATCTCTTCTACCAACTGCATCTAATACCTTTTGATTAGTTGTTTGAACACCTATTTCAAATTGGAATAATCCTTCTTTACAATTTGATAAAAATTCTAACATATCATCATCTAATAAATGAGCAGTTACTTCAAAATGATATGTTGTATAATCATTATCATTTTCCATAAGGAAGTTCATTATTTCTTTTGCAAACTTTTTATTAGCATTAAATGTTCTATCTATAAATTTAATTTGTGATACTCTTGCACCTATTAAAGCTTTTAAGTCTTTCTTTACTCTATCTATACTAAAGTATCTTAATCCTTTAAGTGTAGATGATAAACAATATTGGCAGTTAAAAGGACATCCTCTTGATGTTTCATAATAAACTATTCTATTTTCATATTCCTTAGGATCTAAATCATCATAAGGACTTGGTATTTCATCTAAATTTTGAAGTAATTCTCTTTCTTTGTTTACAATTATTTCTCCGTTATTTCTATATACTAAACCATCTATCTCCTCTACATTTTTATTTCCTTGAAGATGCATAACTAGATCTCTAAATACTAATTCCCCTTCGCCACATAAAATATAATCTACAAATGGATATTTTTCCATGGCATTTTTACTATCATAGCTTACTTCTGGTCCTCCTAGTCCTATGATTGTATTTGGCTTTACTTTCTTTATATTTTCACAAAGTTTAACTATATCTAATATATTCCATATATATGTGGAAAATAATATTACATCATAGTCATTTTTGTGTATATCCTTTAATATATAATCTAAATCATTGTTGATTGTATATTCTCTTATATCTACTTTTGTTAAGTCTTTTACAAATTCTTTAAGATATCTTATAGCTAAATTAGTATGTATAAACTTAGAATTTAATGTTGTTAATAAAATTTTCAAATATTTTCACCTCTTTATTAAAATTATTGTATATTTTTATGCTATTCTTAGGTTAAAATAATATGTGTAAAACATTATCTAAATATTTTTTAATAGAAGGTTTTTACATATATTTTGTAGAATATTAGTATTATAATTATATATAAGTTAGAAAGGATGTTTTTTATGGAATTAATCGACCAAGTATCTATCAACGCTTTATCAAAGAAAGACTTACTACTTATTCTAAAATCATTAGAATATACTAACGAAAATACAGGTCTTGAAG
>Skinner_p2__coassemble_557_pt1 | contig 23225 bp, 27 predicted proteins | sample Skinner_p2__metabat2_high_PE_010 | metagenome-assembled genome bin Skinner_p2
TTATATATATGAAATTTATGGTTAGTGAATTTTCTTATTTAAAATATATATATATAATAAGTACATTATCTTTAAAATGTAAAATTTATTTTTATTTAATACAATAAAGCTTGTATTTTAGCCTGTAAAAGTTTTTAAATCTTCTAGCTATCATTTGTATCAAAAGCAAAACTTTTAAGCTCTACACCCTTAATTTCACCACTAACCCAACTATCTCTTACTTTTTCTTCCTTCTCATTCATGCTATGTACTTTCTTACTAGATCTTTTTCTCTTTGGCCCACTTCCTTTACTAATATTTTGAGCATTTAATCCACTGTGTAGATGAATATCATTTAATTTTTTATCTTTATCATATTCCTTTTTCTGTTGTTTCTTCTTGTATTTCTCAAACTTCAAAGCTCCAAAACTTTTAATCATTGCCTGCTCTGTTATAATCCATGTTCTTCCCATCTTCTTTACTTCTTCACCAATAACAAACTTATCACGAGCAACTTGCTTTCTTAAACATGAATCATCTATTCCATAAATCTCAGCCACTTCAAGAAATGTATATAAACCTTCAAAACTACCTTTCACTCCGATCCCCCTATATAAACGTGTATATTTCAATTTTTAATATATTAAACATCTTCTAAAAACTCATTTTCATATTCACGAAAACGTGAAATATTAATAAATTTAGCACTTATAAAATTCACATTTACGTGAATTTCAAATAATATTTAATTTATACATAAATGATGAAATTTCCTTTAAAAGCTAGATTTGCACCAGCATTGGATAGCGGAGCAACGGTTTTATCCAATGCGGTATATTAGTGTTAAAGTATAATACCGAAACCAGGTAAATAGGCTAATTTTGTTTATAGATGAAATTAGTCTTTAAAGAACTCATGACGTAAGTTATCTAAAACGTGGAGGTTTTATAATCTTTATTAATTCATGCACCAATAAAAACTAGACAGAGGGCATTGGGCTTAGGGCAGTGAATGGCTATCCCTAAAAAGCTACGAACACAAATGAACGGATAAGATACGTAGCAGACTTGATATGTAATATGATGTTTGCGAAGTATGTTAGTAGTGAATTGTGTGAGTGCTTTAGGGATTAGTCAGAGGGGCATGGCCGAAAGGCCTATCTTTTCTTTTAATCAAGTAATTAACTAAAAAATATACGCTTCAAACTGACACATAACTCACGATTAAAAGTGATTTTGAGTTAGCGATTGTAGCGAAAATCCTTTTGAGCGTTCTTTGCTCAAAAGATTGAAGCGTAAAGCGCGGTGGCGATAGCCAAACTCTATAAAAATCAACTCAGAGTCTAGTAATATCAATAAGTATATATACAGTAATATAAGAGTAATATTAAATATTACAACCAATAATCCACCTCATAAACTATAAAAATAATTGATTAAATTATATGAGCTTAAAAAACATTTTTTATATAAAATTTCATAAATCAAATACAACTAAAAATAAATGATGCAGTAGTTTTTTAGTCTGGCATCACAGTTTGCAGCGGTTTTTGCTGCAATCTGTGATGTCAGACTTGACCATAAAGATTTTGACCCCAACATATAAATAAAGATAGTTGAGGTAGGAGCGATTTTTGCTCCTACTTCAACTATCATCCTATACTATTCTTAAATTAAACCATTTTTATCTTACTTTTACTAAAATAAAGGGATTGGAGGAGGGGGAGCAGAGAGCGCGGTGGGTAAAGTATGTCCAATGCTGAAACATAGTAAATAGTAAGCACATAAATAAAGCTACAATATAGCTCATATCATAATCAAAAAATCCTATGTAATATGAGCTATATTGTAGCCTCGCTTTGCTTGTCTTATTTTTTATGAAGTAAAAGCATTGGACATACTGGGGCTGATAACCGAAGGTTCATACTCACCAGTATTTAATTTAATAAATACACTTTGCGTAGCATGTTTATTTTATTTGCTCTGCTACATAAGCAACAAAAGTCTTTACATTTTCACAAAGAGTAATTGCATGAGGAATACCTAATATAGCTGTATTCAGACCTAGCATACAATTTTTTATAAGACCCTTCTTTGGAGTTGTACTTTGTAGCTGTTCTTGTATTGTTTCTACACTTTCTATTATTGTTTCCTTTTCTTCATCTGGTATAGTTTCATCAATTAAACCTTTAATAGCTGTAACTAATTTTACTAAATCATTAGAGTCAGTACCATTATTATGTTGTATTGCATTTAATGTTGAATGATCCTTTGATATATTTACCTGTGTACCATTTATAGTAACCATATACTTCCCCTCCTCATCATATCCCATCTTTATTCCTATTTTCACAAGATATCCTTCAATATGTTGTATCAATACTAATGACACTCTATTATTGAAGGCTCTAATCCTTTCATCATATGTATTACCTTTTGAATATCCCATTGCAATCATGCTAGGATCTGCTCCTGTTTCCACAAGATATTTTAATATTTTATATGAAGTAAATACTTCTTCTTCCTCTGATATCCCTAAATCAAATACTTTTCTACCATAACTTTCTGCAACTTCATCAAAATCTTTTTCTACATCATATCCTAACCTTTTACAGTTCTTTATATAATCAAAAATTATTTCATTGTTTTCAATATGATTTATAAACATTGTCAGTACAGATTTCATTTCTTTATATGAAATTGTAATTAACCTGTTTGAAATACGCCTAAAATCATAGCTAATTGATTTTAAATCTTTTTTATTTATTTCCATAATAACTCACCCCACAATATGGACAATAGCTACCACTCATTTTAACTATTGGTTTTATCTTTGCTCGTCTACCACAGCACTCATATTTTTGAACTTCTAAATTTTCAATACCTGCTATTATAGGCGTTTCTTCTTTTCTGTTAGGTTTTTTACCTGCTTTAAATGAAATAATAGATCCTTTAAACTGTTTCTCCCATTTTTTCATCTCATCAAATATCATATCCATAGCCTTATTCTCAGTAATTTTCATTGCAAGTTCAACAACTTCATCTGTAAATAAATTTTCATTTACTAGACCACAACATGGACACCACAGCTGAATTACATCATCTTCTTCTACTTCTCCTGGAATTAGTTTAAAAAACTCTCCACATAATTGACATTGTAATAATGAGTATCCATCATTATCAGCAGGTATAGATATTTCTTTAATTATATTTGACACTTATATCACCCCGGTTTATTGATATAACTATTATACAGTATTTTTAACTTATATCAACATATAAAAAATATATATTTATCAGTTTTCATTTATTAATTTATGAATCAATCCAACAGAACAATTATATCTATTAGCTATCTCTTTTATAGTATTTCCATCTTCCCTAAGCCTTTTTATCTCATCAACCTGATCATCAGTAAACTTAGCTTTTCTACCAGCTCCTCTAGCATTATGCATTAAAGAATTTTTCTTTAAATTATTAATTTCTTCTAAAGTTCTATTAAAATCTTTATCCCTTAACTTTGCATACTCATCAAAATAATATAAATAATCTTTTCTATATTTCTCAACATCCTCTTCTAATCTTTCATTACGTTTTTCTAGCCTAGCTATAATATCATTCAAACAATCTATTTTTTTCTTTAAATCTTCTATTCCCACCTCATAAGACTTATCATCTCTACTTTCTTTCTTAGAAGTATCTATAGTTATATAATAATAATTTCCACTTGAATATAAATCACTAGCTACTGATTTAAAACCATCCATCAATTTTTGAAATCTTTTAGTAGATAAATTCAAAAACCTATCACTTTTATGATTAAATCCCCACATAACAACCTTATTTTCTTTTTGATCAACTGTAATTTCAAGATCCTCATTTATCTTATAAATCTTTCTACAAGTACATATTTTAGTATGTGTATCTAATATATCTTTAAAAATTTCCATATCATCACCTATTCATAAATTAATTTATGAATATAATTTACCATTATATCTAATTTAATTCAATAATTAATTTATGAAAATTATAATCTAATCTTTTCATAAATTCTCCATAAAAAAATCATGAAAAAAACTCCACAACTATATTTTAGGACTTTGTACGTTAAACAAAATACACTTAAATTAATCAAAACTAAAATTCGCTTCGCTCATGTCATATGCGACATTGTCCGTTGCTTAAAAGGAGGTAATAACATGGAAAAACAAAGACTTGCTTCAAATGTAGTTGAGGCTAAAAATCCGTCATCTTTGAGAGTTAAATTTGACTGTGGGTTAAATGATAATGGAAAAACAATAGTAAAATCAAAAACTTACTCAAACTTAAAACATGATGCAGCTGCTCTTGATGTTTACAACGTAGCAGATGCCTTAGCATCACTTCAACAACATGACGTATTAGAAATAGCAAAAATAGATAACACAACATTAGCTTAAAATTAAATTATAGGAGGATTATTTAAATGGATGGAATAGAAATTAAATTATTAATGTCATTTATGACTAGTAGCGGTAGAAAAGTAAGCTTGTTTGTAACAGATCCAAGAGAAGATGTTACAGAAACAGAAATAAAACAAGTTATGGACTTAATAATTGAGAAAAATATCTTTGCTCCTAACGGTGAAGATATAGTTAGTGCAAAAGAAGCAAAAATAGTTCAAACAGAAACAACAGAGTTTGATTTAGTAGTAGCGTAACACATGAAACTATTATCGCCAACGATATGTATATCGCATACGCTCATACACATCCGTTGCTTAAACATCAGAAATGCCCTTCTGAGCCTCTGAGGGGCTTTCTTAGCAATATTAAAGATTATTTGGAGGAATATATCATTGGAACTAGATTTAATGCAATTAGTGGCTAATTTAGGCTTTCCTGCTATCGTGACTATGTATTTACTTGTACGTATAGAAGGAAAACTAGAAAGTTTGAGTATTGGTATTAATTCTTTAAACTCAAATATAAGTGAATTAAATAATAAAATGTAAAAAGCTACACATCCCAATATTAATCAGGTGTGTAGCTTCTTTGTTTCAAAATCTAGAATGTAAGCATCTAAATACCTATCATACTTTCTCAATTAATGTATGTCAATAAAGGTATTATGCACTTTTCTTATGTCTGTTTATAATAGCTCTTATGTAGCTTTCAGACATATTATATTTAGTTGCTAATTCTTTATGATTAAATCCATTGTACTCAGATATAATTTCTCTGTCACGAGCTTCTTTGTATATCATTTTTTCAGTAGGAAAGTACACTGATGTCCCCCCAAATTCTTTAAATAAAGCCTTTATTTTGTCTATTCCAAGCTCTATAGCTATATTTTCAAATTGTGGAGGTAAATCACTTAGTTTAAGCTCCATAAAATATCCTCCTATAAACTTATTTATAGTTGATATTCTACAAATAATCTAATTCACCTACCAAATCCATAAATAACCTATTATTATTTTAATTTTTATTATCGAGTTTCTCTATAAGATAGTTAATTTTTTGAATAATTATACTTGTACAAAATACAATTATTCCACTTAACAATACTAAACCCATATATTAAAGATTTTTTCATTCTTTAATCCTTTCTTATTATCTTTTAAATCATAGTTATTGCAAATATACAAAAGCTAATTGCAACTATCCATATAATACATGATTCTTTTATTATTTGACATATACTTTTATTTAATTTATTATATTTTAATAAATTAATTTGTTTTAATATCGCAGTTAAAAATACCGTAATTGTTATAATAAAATCTATTGTACTTGTTAATAATTCTGTGTCTAGCACATTAATTGTAGAAATTATTAATGTAATAACACATGAAATAAATATTAGTTTTTTAGCTTTTTCCATTTATAATTATATTGTAATAACTTCCACAATTACGAACATTTATAAGATAAGCAAGAACATCAGGTGCTACTGATGCTGCTGTTACTGCCGAAATGCCAACTTTAATAAGTAATGATGCAATATCATCTTTATTTATACTAGAATTACCCGTTACTAGATTTTTTACAGCTGACATAGCAGTAGCAAATGCTGCTCCAGTTACAACTTTTTTCTTTATAGAAGAAACATTACCTTGAGCTTTTATTAATGATGATTTAAACTTAGCTGTATTTCCTGTATCCCAAGAATCATTTTTATAGTAATTTTTTAAAGTACCTTTATCATTTCCTATTGATATTCTAAAATGTGATTTATAATCTCCATGAGAAAAGACAGCTAAACTAAACTTATCAATTGGGCTTCCTGTCATTTGCTTTTTATATACTATAGCTTTTCTTGATTCAATTTCTTTAGTCTCACTTTCATATGTATCCTCTAAATCATTAACAATTTCTTTCGCGCTTTCAAATATATTTGTTTGATAAATAGTTGTTATATTTCCAATATCATCTATATTATTAATACGTAAAATTCCTGTATGAGGATTTATTTCACTATAAGAATTCCCTATTTGCTCTGAAGGATAAAATTTATCTTCTGTTCCATATAACTCTTTTATATATGTTTCAACATTTTCAAAATACTCTATATTCTCTTGAATTTCTATATGACTATTTATATAGTTATTTTCCATAGCCGAAACATTATTCATAATAGGTGTGACAACTATTACTCCAACTAACACTAATGCAATACTTTTCCTTACTCTTTTCTTTTTTAAACTCAATTTAATCTCCCTCTCTTGATAACTGGCTAATTTATTTTATTATTCTTAGTTATTTTCATTCTTGTATAAAATAATATCTTTCAATAAACTGATTGTAAAAAATAATAATACACAAATTCCACATAAAGAAATCCCTAGTAATAAATCCTGTACAATACCACTTACAAGTATAGATATTGAATTTATATTCTCTCCGTTGTTTATTCTAAAAAATAGCTGATTAATAGATTTTGTTACATTACTATTATTCATAAAAATAAGTGAAAAACCAGTAATAATACCTAGAATATTTCTTTTAATATTACTCATAATCTTAATCTCCCTATATACTATAAGTATACGCATGCATTATAGATTTTCTACAATGATAAACTCCATCTACTCCACCTGTAACTGTAAATCCTTTTTTCTGTAATTCCATTGCAGCACTGTAATTGGTTTTTATCAATAAATTTGCATCTCCTCTTAAAGGTCCACTAGTTGTAGGGAAAGAAGTTACCATATGTCTAGCATTCACATTAGAAAGTGTAAAGTTTCCTGAACTAGCAGGCTTCATTCCAACATTTCTTATCTGTTCTATTGATCCAAATGATCCAGATCTATATAGAAGATAATCACCATAAAGCTCAGTCTTTGGACTTGTTACACCAAATGAATGTGTTTTTACATTTGATTTATAGTGCCAACTTGTTAATCTTTCTGCTTGTGTTCTAGATAAAGAATACTTTTCTTGTACTTTACGTACTTCATCTTTTATTATTTTGCTAGCTTCTTTATATGTAATACCTTCTGACTTCATAGTCTTTCTTATTACTTCTTCCTCTGTTAGTTCAGTTATTGTTGTTTCACTAATAATCTCATTATCTTTATTTTTTATTTTTAATGTTTTAGTTTTCCCTTTTACGGTTTCTTCAACTTTAACATCTTCTTTGTCCATCATTTCTTTTGTCTCTTCGTCTAATAAATTGTAATAATCATCTACTAAGGTATTAGAACTATTTATTTCATATGCGTTAGACTTAACTAAATTTCCATTTATAGATGTTACTACTATTGCTCCCATTAATAAAACTGCACTTACTCTTTTTCTATTCATATTTTTTCCCCCTCTAATTTAACAATTTTATTTAAAATTTAATAATTTACAATATTGCTATATACAGCAATACTCTCAGAATCTGTCCCCTTGTAAGCTTTCACTGTTGAAAATATTCTATAACTATTCCCTTTTGAAACTGATATCGTTTTATTGAGCCTACAAGAAGTCGTGCTACTTGTTTCTGTCCATGCCTGTACAGTTTCCCATAATCCATTAACTTTTTTTTGTAGCCTTGATGTTATTAATGTTTTACTAACTCCTGGATTAGCAGTCATACTAGCAGTTAAAGTTGCTACACCACCACTTATACTTAGCTTGCTACTTGCCTTATCTATATGAGTATACCTTGCTTCATTTTGTATTTCTAAATTTGTCTCATATTCATTTGCAAATATTGGCGTAGATAATGAAACATTAAATACTAACACTGATACACCTAAACTACTGATTATCTTTCTTTTTATACACATAAAAACCTCCAAAAAATTTCTTTACATTAAGTAAACGAAATTTTTTGGAGGTTTTGTTTCATTATTTATCAAATTAATTTATATTTTTTGCAATTTTTATTAATTCAGACTTAATATCTAAATATTTGTCTTTATTTGTATAGTCTAATTTTAAATCATATAATATATTTTCATCTTGCCATACTAACCGACTTTTATTTTCTTTTTCAATATAATCTGCATAAAAATTGTTTATTTGAACTTTATTTATCTTTGCATTCTCTGTATCCATATATAAATTGCTATTTTCAATTAACAAGTAATTAAATGTTATGTAATCTTCTCCATCTGAATAGGTTACCGATATATCATTATCATACTCAGCTCTATAAATCTCTTCAAAACCACTTGGGAGATAATTAATACTTTTCTTCTCTAAAAAATTTACTTTTTTATTGTCATTTTCATCTATTTTAAATTTATATATCGTAAATTTTTCATAAACTTCTTTAACCATATCAAATAATTTTACTCTTAACGCCTCAACACTCATTGTTATTGTAAATAAACTAATTAAAAATGCTATAAATACTGCAGCTATTTTTTTTGTATATAAGCATATTTTATTAAGAAACAAACCCCTTTTTTCTTTCTTAATTATTTTTTTTATTTTCTTTTCAAATTCTTTAGGATATTCATAATCTATATCTTCTTCATCAGGGATTTGTTCTAATATAAAATTTTCAGCATTAGCACAATGCTGAAAAAGCAAATCATCAGTAATTTCATATTTATCCATGTACTTTCTCCATTTCATCTAATATGATTTTTAATTTTTCCTTCCCTCTTTTTATTCTAGTCCTTACTGTAGAAGGACTTATATCTAACATATCTGCAATTTTATCATTATGAACTCCATGAGAGTATTTTAAAAAAAATACTTGCTTATATCGCTCTGGTAGCTTTAATATAGCTACTTCTACTTTATTAGATAAAATATCAGTATCATATACTTCTTGTTCAAAACTCAGTATTTCATTTTCTAGCTTTTGAACTTTATTTTTTTCCATTTGTAGCTTTCTGTATATGTCTATTGAAGAGTTCCTTACTATAGTAACGATAAATCCTTTCGTTTTGTTGCATTTTACATCTTCTATTTTATCAATATGTTTAATTATTTTTAAAAAGCTATTTTGAACAGCATCATGTGAGTAATGTTCATCTTTTAATATGCTATTTGCAATATAATACATAGTTTTTTTATAACTATTAAATATATCTTCAAACTTGATCTTATCTTCCTCTGTCTCAATTAAACTTAAATATAAAAACATTAATTCACTACTCCTATTTATAAATATCCATTTAATAAAACATACATACACACCACATATTTATAAAGAGCCATTTCAGTTGACAAAGAATTATAATTCTTTTATTAATTTACTTACTGCTTGTCTACTTATGCCAAGTTTTTTAGCTATATCACTTTGATTTAAACCTTTTTCTTTTAAAACTTTTATGTTATTTAATCTTTCTAACTTATCCTGTTGTCTCTTAGTTAAGCCCTCATTGTTTCTTCTCTCAGCTCTTCTTCTCTCATTATTCCTATCATATTTTTCATCAACACCAATTATAGTTTTCATATGTTTTTGTTCTGATTTTGATATTCCTAATCTATCAATTAATGTTTCATTCTTATACCAATAACCTTCCTTATCTCTCATGCCTTTAGAAACTCTCTTGCGCTCACCACTTCTTAATCCTTGCTCATAAGCTATAAACTTATCTATAGCCTTTGGTATACACCTTAAAACAGCTTGTACTTCTGTTTCCTTAAGTGGCTCAGTAAACGCATTATTAAACTCTATAACTATATTTTCAAGCTCATAACTATCTCTAACATAAATACCTTTCCAGTATGCATAGCAATGAAGTGCCATATTTCTATAACCTGTCATTTCATACTTTCTAAGCCTACATAAAGTTTCTAGATCATTTGCTCTTTCCATATGTAAGCTATATGAATTAAAGAATCTATTTGAAATAACCTTATTGTCTATTTTCTTAGTTTGTTGCATCTGTAATTGATGTGTTTTAGGTTTATAATTTAAATACTCTTCTCTTAATTCATACATAGAGTACTCTACATCATTGTCTATATATAAAACCTTGCAATCAGTGTCACTCTTAGAATTTATAGTACCAGGAAGTCTTAGTACCCTTGCCCCATCTGTGGCCTTTCTATCGGCCCCTAAATGCTTTAGATTGTAATATATATAATCTTGCAGTTCTTGCCATGTATTTAATGCTCCAAAAGGCGCATTTTTTATTCTAAAGTAAAGATGTATACCTCTTCCACTATCAGTTACCATAGTTGGTTTTGGTATTTTACCTTCATAATGCATTATCCATATCATATAAACTGTTTCAGCCTTTTCAAGTCCCATACTTTCACAGTCTATGTCTTGAAATAATGCTCTAAATTGTCTTATATTTTCTACTCTTCTTTTTGGTAGATACATTGTATTTGGCGCTAGAAATACATCTTCTTTTTTATGTAATTCCTCTACAATGTCTCTTAGTCCATCATTTTTAGTATTATATATCTTAATAGTTCGTTCACCACTATTATTTTCATCGTTTATTTTTAATATTTGTATATAACCATCTGTACTTTCATCATATAAATGGTCACAAAACTCTGTCATTTGCATAAAAAAATTCCCCTCTACTTTTAGTATGTTGACACTAAAGATAAGGAGATCTCACAGATTTCTTATCAATAAGTTTTAATCTAAATTAAAACTTATTGATTTATGAATAAATTTTATATTGTTTTAAATATCAAAGTTATTGATATTTATGAATTAATATGATAATATTAATACATAATAACAATATAAAAATTCTCTGATGAGAGTTCTCTCTTATCTAGAGTGTAGATATGAAAAGCTAGGAATAAGTCGCCAAACTTATAACATTCCTGGCTTTTTTGCTTTTTATTTTCGATTTCATTATTTAAATTTTAACATAAAATGACGCTTTAGTATATAAAATTTAAAAAGCTACACATCCCAATATAAATTAGGTGTATAGCTTCTTTGCATATCATTTTTTCAGTAGGAAAGTACACTGATGTCCCCCCAAATTCTTTAAATAAAGCCTTTATTTTGTCTATTCCAAGCTCTATAGCTATATTTTCAAATTATGGAGGTAAATCACTTATCTTTAAATCCATAAAATATCCTCCTATAAACTTATTTATAGTTAATATTCTACAAAACATATATATCCCCTACTTTTTATCGGACTTATAGCTATGCTTTTTCTAAATATCTAGACATGAAAATATCTTTTTCTATTACATTTAAACTTTGTAATACAGTTTTATTATCATCATCAATTCCTTCTTCACAAGAAATAACTAATAGCTCTCTTGCTCTACTAAAAGCTACAAAACCTCTTCTACACACATCCTTTGAAATATCTTCATATCTTTTTTCTTTTTCCACCTCTAGCCATTTAGATAATTCTTTATTATTTTTAGCTACTACAAGGACTATATCCGCTTCTAAGCCTTTAGATTTATGTATTGTAGTGCACGTAGTATGGTTACCTTTTTTTGGCTTTGCTATTATTTTATTTATTGTCTCTTCTGTTACAGATTTAAAATTAATATCTTTTGATATATTAATAATAGTGCTATCTTCTATAAATTTTTTAATTGTACTTATATCTTTATTTTTGATTAAAAATTTAAATATTTTCATACTTAAAATTCTTAATTCTATTGTACTCATATTATACTTTTCCATAAAAACTTTTGAATCTAATCTTGATATTTTTTTTATATATTCATTACATATACTAACACCATTAGATACATCAAACTCATCACTAGTACTTTCTATATCAACATGAGTTTTTAGCTTGTTTACGAGCTTATTCTCATCTGCTATATAAAACTTACTTACGTCTTTTCCTTTGTATATACTTGACTCTATTTTTTTAAATTCATTAATTATAGACTCTATACCTGGGTTTTCTATAAATAATACGGGATAATTATCTATACCATTCTTGCTTAATTGATTCAAATTACAATTAAAATTATTTATAAATGATACAATTGATTTATCACTTCTATAGTTATCTTCTTGCTTTATAACTTCATATTGCTTTGATTTATTCAATGTTTTTAAAAATGGTATATTCTCATATTTACTTATCTTATTATTTCTGTAGCTATTTATATATTGTTCTGGATCTCCTACACAATATATATGCGTATACTTAGCCTTTCTTATTTCTTCAAATATCTCGAATACACTATTACATACATCTTGATACTCATCTATAAATAAATATTTAATTCTTTTAGATATCTTTTCTCTTACTATTGGACCAGTTTCTTTATCTTTGATTATATTCTTACTAATATTAATTATTTCATCAAACGATATTAACCCCTTTTTCTTTAATCTATCTGTAATGCTCTTTTTAACTATATTTTTCTCCTTTCCTTTTAGTTTTTTTATACTATCTAGGTCATAATCAGTATATATCCTATCATTTGGAATTTCATCTAAAATAATTCCTGAGTATGGATTTACTATAAACTTTATTAAAAAACTATGAATTGTTCCAATAAAGACATTATCAGGAATAAATATTTCCTTAGATAATCTACTCCTAATTTCTTCTGTTGCTGAATTTGTATAGGTTATAACTACTAGGTTTCTGTATGGTTCTAAATCATTTAACCTATCCTTTATATCTTGTATCATGCTATAGGTCTTTCCCCCGCCTGGACCAGCAATTTTTATTATATGTTTATCAGTACACTTACTTATCATCTATAATAAAATCAAATGCTTCCTTGATATAATCCGGTATTATAAATGGTATTTCGGGGTTATCTTCTATACTCATATTTAAATTATATGCAAATTCAGATTTATAGTCTTCAATATTTCCAAATACATCATCAACATCAATCTCTTCTGCTACATTAAATTCTCCATCTTCGATATTTTTATCTTCATAGAATGATTCATTGTAGGCTTTTCCCAATTGAGGCCTTGTATCTTTATATGCTTCAAGGATATGTTTCTTACTATGATTTCCTTTGTTAAACTCCATTATTTCTTTTTCAAATGTTACTTCATTAGTTTTAATTGATATCACATCTTCACATTGTGAATATTCTTCAATCAGATTAACAGCTCTATCCTCTGTCTTTGTGCCTTTGTCTCCATCTGTTAAAACTGCACACTTTATATAATACCCTTTCCTTATAATCTCAAGGAAATTCTTAAATGCTATACCATTTACATTTAATAATGAGCATCCTACAGACTCTAGTGTCTTGCCTGTATGTTTTTCAAATAAAGTTGGTATTAAAATTTGCTCAGCAACTCCTTCAACTAAAATTAATCTTCTTGAGAAAAACATAGGTGTTTTAGTAGCATCTAAATACTTTTGTAAGTACCTTTTTCTTTTTGTGTCATCTTTTGAATTGTTAAATCCACTAAGTATATAATGATTCTTTATTATTCCATTATCATTGTATATAACTACTGTATTTTCAATATCTAAGGTCCCACAAATATGAGTTGAATGTGATGTCATTATCAACTGAGTATCTTTATTCTCATTGTGAATTATTTCTTTTATGTTTTTAGCTAGATGGTCTTGTAAATGAACATGTAAGTGAGCTTCTGGCTCTTCTATTCCTACTAATCTAAACTGCGTTTCTTTTCCAAAGTAATTTGTATTTGCAAATTTTGAAATAACCAAAGATATATATAATAAATTATTTCTACCTAATCCATTTCTATTTATATCTATTGGGTTTGTACCATATCTTAAACTTAACTTTTTTAACATTTCTCTTATTTCAGGTGAATTAAAATTAAATGAAACATCATTATCCCCACTATAATCTAGTGATATTTTATCTAGTAAGTCTTTTATAGTAGATTTCATTCCTGATAATGTTTCATTACTTGATATACTTGTATCTATACTTGATAAAGTGCTTTTTATATCATCATAACTGCCATCTGGTACTCCATCTAAAATTTTAAATAATAAATTTGAAGAAGATCCAGACACAAGTTCTTTTTTTGCATCTCTTAAAGCCTCTAAATAATCCATTTTTAGCATACTTAATAAATATGAATCGCATTTATTATTTTCATTTCCTCCACCATAGATGACATAGTCATATTCCTTTATAGGAAATTCTACCTCACTAGCTTTTTCATAATTTTTTTCTCTAATTAATTTTATCCATTCAGATTTATTAAACCCAGCTCTTGGTTTAAATTTATAAGTTACTTTAGCCTCTGTAAAATTTTTATCAATAAACCAATCCCCTACTATAGCTTCTTGAATAGGATTTAAATCTTTAAATATCAAACTAATTTCTACTTCTGGAAATTTAATTTCTTCTATATCAACTTCTGAATTTATAACTTTTTCACAGAAATCTATTCTTGATTTGTAATTTATATCATCTAACTCTAACATTCTACTTCTATATATTGATATATCTTGGCTCAATACAAGTTCAATAGACTTAAGTATAGTCGATTTTCCTGCATTATTCTCTCCTACTATCAGTGTAAATGGCTTAAGTTCTAATGAAAATCCATTATCACCTATTATTCTATAATTATGAATATCCAATTGTGAAATAAACATAATACTCCCCCTATTGTTTAAATAAATTACCTATAATAGTCAAAGTCAATAACTGGAGCTAATACCTTATTTTCTTCTTTTACAGGCACTTCCTTCAATCTTCTTTTTCCAAGTCTTTCTATAAAAGCATCTTTAGCCCTATCCACCATTGCAGCATCTACAACAACTCTTTCTAAAGTCTGTTTGTCCAAATAAATATGAACTCCATCTCCATCAATATCAGGTAATGCATACTTCAAATAGTCTTCTAATAATTCTTCATTAGTCATTCTTTTACTATAGTACTGTAGATAATAATTGATACTACCACTAATCTTTAACCAAAGCTTCTTCTCATCCATAAGAACCTCCTAAAACTATTATTCCTAAAATAAAAAACGAATCAGTACTAACGTACCCCAATATAAAGAGGACGTTTCAGGCAACATTCTATTCTTTAAGATATTTCGTTACTGTTGCCCTATTTATCCCTAATTGTAGTGCTATTTGATTATTATTTAATCCTTTTTCTTTAAGCTTCTTTATCTTCATAATTTTATCTAATTTATCTTGCTCTCTTTTAGTTAATCCATTTTCATTTCTTCTTTTAGCTTTTTTCTTTGCTTTTTGCTCTTTAGCACTTCTTCTATATTTTTCTTTACCAGATATAATAGTTTTCAGATGTTTTTGCTCATCTAATGTTATATCTAATATTTCAATTAACTTTTTATTTGTATATTTATATAATTTATTTTCATAAGCTCTTGTAGCTGATTTAGTATCTTGAATTACTTCATTTTCTGGCAGTGGCTTTTTAAACATAGCATTTAATTCTAATGCTCTACTTAAAGCTTCCTCCGCATCTTGTGTAAAACAAGCTGAAAAATATCTATATAAAAATAAAATAATTTCTCTATGACCTTCTACATCATAGTCTCTAAGCTCACAAATCTTAGTTATATCAATAACCCTTGCATGATAAAGGCTATATTCAGTAAAAAGGCTCACCATCTTTTTAGGTCTACCCTTTGACTTCTTTTTAACTGAAATCTCAGGCAAATACTCTTCTTGTATTTCTTTTAGTGAATATTCATAGTCATGAGTATCTAGTACCTCAACACAAGTACCACTCTTTGAATTTAACGTACCAACTATTCTTAAAACTCTAGTAGGATCAAGTGCATTTGCATCTGCTCCAAATGGTTTTAAAATATTATATAAATACCTTTGAACTGCATACCATAAAGGTAGTGCCATACTTGGAACTGGCTTTATTAGAATTACATAGTAAAGTCCACGACCACTATCTATTAAATAATTAGGTACTGGTATTTTACTGCCATATAAATCATTTTCTAAAAAATACTTAACTGCTTCTTTTGTATATTTTGAATTATAACAATCTATATCAATATAAATAGCTCTAAGCTCCTTTATATTCTCAATTCTTCTTTGTGGTCTATAAAAAGTATTTTGAGATACATATGAATTGATATCATTTATAATATCTTCTGTTCTCTCTAATAAATCTTCCCTTTTATAATGCCATTGGTTATAATCTGGAGCTTTACTAGCAACAGTTATATATCCTTTACTACCTTTATGTAAATTTGTTAAATGTTTCCTTGATTCATCTATATTAATTTCATCAATTGCTTGTAATTTAATTGCTTGCATTAAAAAAACTCCCCTCATTTTTTCAATAATGCACCTCAAAAAGATAAGAGAAGTTATTATATATATTGTCACTTCTGTAGCTATGTGATAAAATAACTATAGAAAATAAAACTACATGCATAGAAACTCTATGTTAGTAGAATTATAAATTATATATAAAATCTCTATTAAGATTCTCTTATCTTTTTAGGGTTAGTGTTAAAAGTTAGGATTTCTGTTTGGCGATAGGTGTCCTAACTTTTTTATTTTCCGATTATTATAGATAAATTGTACCATAAAAACAGTATTTCCTACAAGAAAAATAGAAACAGGCTAAAGCCCCCACAATACAAAGAGGACAAAAAATGGGACACCTAATTTTTATTAATTTTATTCCACATATACTTTGATACTATTGGTTCTATCTCAATAACAATATCATTCTTTTCTTTTTTTCCTTTATATTCAAATACTCCAATATAATTTTTATTTTTTAAGATATAATCAACTTTCTGTTTTGAAAATCCATACTTAGCACCTATTTTAGCTAATGAAAGCCCTTTAGACCTCAATTTAAATATATCCTTAACTATTTTTGCTTCTTCTTCATCTATTTCAAACTTACCATCTTTATTTACTTTATATCCAAACGCGGGCTTACCACCAACCCACTTATTTTCATTAAGCCTTGCTATTCTTCCATTTCTAGTTCTTTCATTTATAACTGCTCTTTCAAACTCTGCAAAGCTCCCTAGCATCTGTAAAAACAACATTCCTTGAGGTGTTGATGTATCAAACATTTCTGTAACACTTACTAAAGCCACTTCATACTCTTGTAACTCATAAATCATAGCCAATAAGTTGTACAAACTACGGTGTATTCTGTCATTTTTATAAACTACAATCATATCTATATCATTTATCTTTACATAATCCATCATCTTATCATACTCTGGTCTATCAGTTGATTTACCTGATACTGCTTTATCTATAAACATTTTATCTATCACGATATCGTGAAGTTTAGCGTACATTCTAATTTTATCTTCTTGGTCCTTAAGTGAAGTATTATCTACTTGCATTAACGTTGATATTCTACAATATCCTACTGCTCTTTTTTTCATGTCATCCTCCAAATGTCTATATAAAATAAAAAGAGCTGAGATATAAAAATCACCTCAACTCATAATTCTATTATATTAATTTCTCTGAACTAAATTATTTTTTGATATAATTTCTATTACTTTATTTTCTTCTAGTTCTACTATTTGAGCTATTTGTTTTGTTGTAAAACCTAATTTATATGAACGTAATATTGTATTTACTTTTTCTTTATGTTCACCTGTACTAATTAAATTTGCTTTCTCATACAATGCTCTTTCTCTTTCCCAATAAATTTCCATAGTTTGAGGGTCACTGCTTAAATATTCTAATCTTTCTTCTGCCTTTTTTATATCATTATCCATATCTATAAGCTCCTCCAATTCACTCTCTGAAATATCATTTCTTAAAAACATTAACCATCTTTGAAGTTTATCATTTTCTAAGTCTTTGTTATTTAAGTTCTTAAATTTAGGCATCTCTATAAAATGAATTTCTAGTACATCCGTTAACTTATAATCTGTATATTCACTTTCTCTTAGTGTAAACTCTGTATGGAATTTATCTAAATCTATAAAGTTAAAGTCCAATATATTTATAGTTATTACTTTATTTAAGTTACTATAATCTTCTCCTTTTATTATTCCTCTATTGTAAATTCTTGACCAATAAAATAATGTTCTTCTATCCATATTTTTTTGATCTGTTAATTGAACTTCAATATTTATATGTGTTCCATCATCTATTTTGGCTAATACATCTATTATTCCTGTTTTATTAGTTATTTCATCTGTTGTAAGCTCTTTATCTTTTATGATTTCAATGTCCTTTATATTTCCTATATTGTTGTATAAAATTGCATTAAGAAATGCTCTTAGATTTTCTTTGCTCTCGGGCTCACCAAATAACTTTTTAAATATGAAGTCATTGAGTGGTCTTAGTCTTTCCATTTTATCACTTCCTATATTTTTATATACTTTAGTAAAGTTTTTTATTTTATTTAAATATAGCTAATTGGGCTTTTATTTTCAATCTAAAGTTTATTAAAGTAATTTTATAATACAATTTGAGTATAAAAAAGGTCAAGTTTGTCGGCTCAAACTTGACCTTTTTTATTTTAATAAATACCATTAACCTAAGTATTTACAATATCTTAATTATAAATATAATTAGCTATTTTTTTAATTTTCATATAAAATATTTTAATTTATTTATCAAAGTTTGTCGAATTAAAAAAATTGTAATACAAAATTATATTAAAGTCCTTTCCTATGAATCAACTTGTATTTTCTGAGTTTTTTTATTAAAATTGATTAAAAGTATTGATACTGCTAAGTTTTGTAAAAAATGAATTTTTAATATGAAACTTTAACCTAATATTTAAGACTCTATTTATTTAAAATAAATTATATCCAGGTATAAGAGTACAGTTTTTATGCATTGTTTATCCTTCATTTTTATATATTTTAGTAGTCTATAATATCATAAAAAATGCCAATGTTAACATTGACACTTTAAAGATTTAATATTCTAAATTTATACTTACTTTGGTTCAATTCATAATATTAAAGATATTTTTTATATTATCTTAAAACTTTAAGTACTTCTTTAGCTACAGCAGCACCTGAGGCAGGGTTTTGTCCTGTGATAATTCTATTGTCTGATACTGCAAATTCTGTCCAGTCATCACCTTTAACATAATTTGCACCTCTTTTTACAAGTTCAGTTTCAGTTAAATATGGAACTAACTTATCAAGCCCTACAGCTGCTTCTTCACTATTTGAAAAACCTGTAACTTTAATTCCATCAACTAAATTTTTCCCATTAGATAATTTTATATTTAATAAACCAGCTAAACCATGGCATACCCCTGAAACGATACCACCATTTTCATATATTTCTTTAGCAACTTCTTGCATTTTTGAATCATTTGGGAAATCCCATATAACCCCATGACCACCAGTATAGTAAATTACATCATAGTCACTTGGATTAACTTGATCTACAGATAAAGTGTTTCCTAGTTTATTCATGAATTTATTATCAGTATAGTATTTCCAATCTACTGGTGTCATGTAAGTATTTTCTAAACTATGAGGGTCTATTGGAGTGTAACCACCTTTTGAACTTACATAATCAATCTCAAAACCAGCTTCTTCCATAACATGAGCAAAATGAACAGCTTCACCAAGCCATAACCCTGTAGGTCTTTGTATATTTTCATATTTTGATATATTTGTAACTACTACTAATATTTTTTTCATTTATAAGACCTCCTTATTTTTAATATCACTTTTATTATAAACAAATTTTGTAGAAGTATAATTTATCTTCCTTGTGTTTTTAATATAAATGTTAGAGTATACTTTAAGTCAATAAATAAATTTAAATTTTTTTAAAGTTCTTTTGTTTAAAATTAGATTTACTTATTAAAACTATCATTATAAAATATATTTTAGAAATTTTTAAAACGAGTTATAAGGAGAATACTATATGACATATAAGATAAAAGAGGTCTCAGAAATAACTAATGTTTCACAATCAAAAATAAGATATTATGAAAAAGAAGGATTATTACCAGACTTTAATCGTGATAAAAATAATATAAGAGTATTTTCAGAAAAAGATATCGAAATAATCAATTTAGTTAAATGTTTAAGAAATATAGGTATGCCTATGAAAGAAATACGTAACAATATAAATATTTTAATAGATAAAAATAGTAATTTATCAGCTAAAGATATTTTAGTAGAACATAAGATTAAGTTAGAAGGTCAAATAGATTTACTAAAAAAATATATTGATGACATAAATTCAAAACTTGATAAAAACTTAAAGTGGGAGTATCAGTAAAATACGGATTTACAATGTTAATGCAATTTTATAAAGATAGAAAGTTTGACGAACTAACACAATAAGAAGTAGATTATGATATGGACTTTTTATTCACTGGTAAATGCAAATCCGTACATATAGGATCAGATGCTTCATTTTCAATTAACTCATATACTCTAAACAAAACTAATAAGAATTAATACATAATTTAAATGACATATTTTATATAACCTTTAGGGAGTGTCTGTGCGTTTGTATAAATAAACTTACATACACTCCCTAATATTAAAACTACTTTATTTATTATTTTGTATCTATATTATAGGTAACGTTATAGGTACAAGTATTTATACTCTGCAATACTAATTCGGCAAGTTCTTCAGGAGTTTCAAGAAAATCTCGTTCTGCCCAATGAGTTTTTACTTGAATCAATCCCCCTAATAAAAAATGTTTAATATAATCTGTTTTCGCATCAAAGTTATCTGGTAATCTAATTATTAATTTCTCAAAGTATTCATTCATAAAAGGATAATAAAAATCCATAAATTTATAGTTAAAGTTACTTTTTCTAGCTAGTAATAATAATTCTTTATATTTATGCCAATGTTCAAAATAAGTTATTAGTATTATTTTTAAATTTTTATTAGATATTTGCTCTATTTTATCAAAGCACTCTTTATATATTTTACTTACATATTCAAATAGTACGTCTTCCTTTGAGTTGAAATTTCTATAAAAAGTTTGACGTGTTAAATCTGCATTATCAATTATTTCTTTAATTGATATCTTATTAAAATCTTTTTCTTCCATTAGTGATAAAAGTGAATTTGTAATCCACATTTTAGATCTTAAAGCAATAATATTATTAGTTTCTTTCTTCATAAGTGTTACATTCCTTTCGATTTGTCTAACATGCTTCAAAATTATTGACCATAGTTTAATCGTACTATATTATAGTAAACAATAGTAAAGGTTACAACTGTAACATTTAAAAACAATAGTTATATATCAAATTGATATAATAATAGAAATTTAAAATATCATTTATTCTATATAAATAAAAGGAGAAATATGTATGAATACTAATGAATTAAGCTTAAAAGATGTAGAAATAATTCAGTTGTATATCCTCCATTTACTGAAAAAAGCTTTAAATTAATTAAGAAATTTTTAAAGTAAATTATTTATATAAAAAATAGGATAGCATATTTAAGCTTAGAATTAAATTTTATGATAAAAAACAATAATAATTTAGTATAGGAGAGAGATTTTATGATTTTATATTTCAGCGGAACAGGCAATAGTTATTACGTAGCAAAAAAAATCAGTATGGTTATAAATGATGAAATAGTATCAATAAATCAGTATTTAAAAGAAGGAAAACAAAAGTTATTTGAATCTGATAAGCCTTTTATAATTGTTAGTCCAACTCATTCCTGGAGAATTCCAAGAATTGTAGATTCCTTTATTAGTGAGTCTACCTTTAAAGGCAGTAATAAAATATATTTTGTATTAACATGTGGTGGTGAAGCAGGAAATGCAGTAGAGTATGCAAAAAAAAGCATTTCTAAAAAAGGGTTAACTTTCATGGGATTAACATCTATCGTTATGCCTGATAATTATGTTGCTCTATACGATTCTAGTGATAGAATACACGGCAAAGTAATTGTTAAAAATGCTATACCACAAATTATAGATATCGCGAAAGTAATTAAAAATGGCGAAAAATTTCCAGATAAAGCTGTAACGGCATTAGGTAAGTTTAATAGTAGTGTAACTAATCCTCTATTTTATAAGATTATTGTTAGTTCTAAAGGATTTCACACTAACAAAGCTTGTATTGGTTGCAAAAAATGTGTAACTCTATGTCCTTTAAATAATATAGAGATGGATAACAATAGACCACGTTGGGGATCAAACTGTATTCACTGTATGGCTTGTATTGGTGGTTGCCCTAAGGAGGCTATTGAATATAAGAATAGGACTAAGGGTAAGCCCAGATACTACAATAGAGAAGAACCTACTGTGTAAATAGCTATTTAGAGTGTGTAGATAATTTTGTGTATTCTATACCAAAATTAAAGAACAATAATCATTTATTTTTAAAGGCTATGACTATAAATTTATAGCCTTTTTTAGCTATTTTTTCTATTTTACAAAAAGAAATACTTCTCTAATAAAAAATCATAGATTTTTTTTGAAACTACATATTTAAAAATGGTATTCTATCATCAAAATATATACTTAAATGAGCTAATATCTGATTCCCTCCAAATTTATACCTATTGCAATATATGAAGCTCTATTTACAATACGACCTTCGGACCTAACTTTATAATGTATAGCATCCATAAAGATAACAGGATATAGCATTTTCATAATTTTTAATAATTCTTAGTTCAAAACTCCCTTCTCTATCTCTTGGAATGCTTATACCAACCTCTCCAAAATCAGACCTAACTTTCTTGTTTCTATGTCCATTTCTTGAGTTTGTAGCATTTTTATTTTGATTATCATATCTGTCATATCCCAGGTGTTCATCAAGCTCCGCTTCTAACATCTCTTGAATTGTTTTTGCAAATAAATCTTTTAACATTTCTTGTACATCTCTTGTTGTTTTAACATCATATTCTTGTATAAGTTTTTTTAAAATTTCACTTTTTTTAACTCCTGAATTGTATAATTAAATCAGACAAATATATAAACAAAAAAAGACACTTATG
>Skinner_p2__coassemble_561_pt1 | contig 23008 bp, 20 predicted proteins | sample Skinner_p2__metabat2_high_PE_010 | metagenome-assembled genome bin Skinner_p2
ATATAATCATTATTGTATATATATTCTTTTTCAAGTTTATGGTTAGTTAATAATTTTTTAACAGATATTTCATCCTGCCTGTTTAAACTTAAATAAATATCTTTATTTGTCATTTTTCTCACTCCCTTCTAATATCTAGTCAAATTTCCTAAGAATAAAATTCTTCTACTTTTATTATTTCTCTATATAAAGTTTTAATTCATTTTATGAACGACAACGAATGTCATTACCTTACATTTAATTATCATCTTAGTATATAATCTAAAAAATAAACTTAATAAATCTATTTGTAAATTACCCTCAATAAACACTATCGGATATAGTATATACGACTTTATATATACTTTAATTTCAACTATGATGTTTATATTTTCAGTAAAATAAATTATTACTTATATATTTTATATAATCTCTAATACTTTAATACATAAAAAAATGATAGCTTAAAGCTATCATTTTTTATCTTTCACCTTTTTTATATGGATTTCCAAGTGCTGCAGGAGCCTTAGAACTCTTAACAAACAGTACTAATACTATTAATGTCATTATATAAGGTATCATTGATAATAAGTTTTCATTTATACTAAATGGTAGTTCTGGATTTCCAAAGTATACAGATAATGCTGTCGAGAAACCAAATAATAAACATGCTACCATTGCCCATTGAGGTCTCCATTTACCGAATATTACAGCAGCTATAGCTATATATCCTTGCCCTGATATTAATGTAGGTCTGAATGAAGAAACAACAGCTAAACTCATTGATGCTCCACCTAATCCTGCTAATATACCTGATATTATAACTGCCGCATATCTAGTTTTTGAAACACTTATTCCTAATGTATCCGCAGCACCTGGATGTTCTCCAACTGCTCTTATTCTAAGTCCAAATTTAGTTTTATATAATACATACCATGCAACAGCAACTAATATAAATGCCAAGAAAACTGTAGCATATGCATTGAATATTGTATCTAATATACTTCCTGATGGGAATAAACCATTTAATGGTCTTGGTATTTTTTGTTCCATTGGTATTGTTGGTGTCATAGTTGCACCATCAAACATTATTTTAGATGCAAACAATGCAACCCCAGGAGCTAATAAGTTTATTGCAACTCCTGATATAGTATGGTCTGCATTAAAAGTTACAGTTGCTAAAGCATGAATTAAGGCAAATAAACCTCCAGCTAAACCACCTATTATAAATGCTAGCCATGGATTACCTAACATATATCCTGCAGCTGCACCTGCAAATGCACCTATAGTCATCATACCTTCTATACCTATGTTAACTATACCTGAATTCTCTGAAAATACTCCACCTAATGCCGCAAATATAAGGGGTGTAGAGTACATTAAAGTAGTACTAATAATTAAAGCTATATCTTGCATTATGCATTACCCCCTTTATTTTTTTTCTCTCTGAATTTTATATATAACATTCTTAATACGCTACTTAAAGCTATGAAGTATACTATAGAACCTATAACTATATTTACTACTTCAGAAGGAGCTCCTACAGCTTGCATCTTAGTTCCACCGTACTTAAATGCTCCAAATAATAATCCTGAGAATATAACTCCAATAGGATTGCTGTTTGCTATTAATGCAACAGCTATACCATCAAATCCATATCCTTCTGGAGCTGCTAATATAGTGATATTTTGAGCTACACCCATTACTTGTATTGCTCCTGCTGCTGCTGAAAGCATACCTGCTATAGCCATAGATTTTAATATAGACTTATTAACATCTATTCCACCGTATTCTGCTCCAAACTTATTGTGTCCAACTCCTCTTAACTCGAATCCTAGAGTAGTTTTGAATAATATAAATGCTATTACTAAAACAAATATTATTGATATAACTATACCCCAGTTAACCTTCGTAGCTGGTCCTACTAAATCTGTTAACCAGTTTATACCTATACTTGCCGAGTCATGTATACTAATTGACGCCTCACTATTTGGTTTAGCTAACCATGTATTCTTTATCATAAAGTTACTTAAGTAAAATGCTATCCAGTTAAGCATTATAGTCGCTATAACTTCATTTATTCCAAATTTAGATTTTAGCCATCCTGCAAATCCACCCCATATAGCTCCACCTAAACAAGCCATTAAAAGAGTAAGTGGTATATGTATTATTACTGGTAGTTGTATTACAGAACCAACCATAGTTGCAACTAAAGCCCCTATTATAAACTGACCTTCTGCACCTATATTAAATAATCCCGTTTTAAATGCAAATGCAATAGATAAACCAGTTAATATAAGAGGTGTTGATCTTATTATAACCCACGCAATATACTTAGGCTTACCAAACACACCTTCTATCATAGCTGAGTATGCTTGTATAGGGTCTCTTCCTGCTATTAATAATGCTATTGCTCCAACTAATAAACCTAAAACTATTGATATTAAGGAGAATAAAATAGTGTTATCAACTAAAGAAACTTTATTTTTACTTGCCTTACTACTCATTATCTTCACCTCCTGCCATCATTAAACCTAATGTATTTTCATCTGCGTCTTTTGCATCAACGATCCCTACTATTTTCCCTTCATATATAACCGCTATTCTATCTGATACATTCATAACTTCATCTAATTCTAATGAAACTAATAGTACAGCATTTCCTTCATCTCTTTGCTTTACTAAGGCTTGATGAACGAATTCTATTGCTCCAACGTCAAGACCTCTTGTTGGTTGAGTTGCTATAAGTAGTTGTGGCTCTCCAGTAGCTTTTCTTGCTGTTTCTATATTATCAACTTCCCTACCTATTATAATCTTTTGTTGGTTACCACCTGATAGAGCTCTTGATTTAACAGTATGATCTGTAGGTCTTACGTCAAATCTTTCTATTATTTCATCAGCATACTTTTCTATAGCATCTTTATTTAATATTCCATTTTTAGAGAACCTTGGGTCTTTATAGTTTTGTAAAACCGTATTTTCTGCAACAGTAAAATCTAATATTAATCCTCTTTTATGTCTATCTTCTGGGATATTTTTTATTCCGTTATTAAATATATCCTTTGGCTTTTTATTAAGTAATTCCTTTGAATTTACTTTTATACTTCCACCTTCTGCTTTTCTAAGACCAGTTAATACCTCTACTAGCTCTGATTGTCCATTTCCGTCTATACCTGCGATACCTAGTATCTCCCCAGCCTTAACTTCTAATGATAAGCCATCTACTACAGATACTTTTCTGCTATCCTTTACTAGTAAGTCTTTTATTTCTAATACATTTGATGTTGGTTTTGCTTCTTGTTTATCAACTTTGAAATTAACCTCTCTACCAACCATCATTGCTGCTAACTCATCTTCAGTTGTCTCAGACACTTTCACAGTATCTATGTACTTACCTCTTCTAATTATTGTACAATAGTCTGCTGCTGCTTTTATTTCTTTTAATTTATGAGTTATTATTATTACGGATTTACCTTCTTTAGTTAAGTTTCTTATAATTTGTATAAGTTCTTGTATTTCTTGTGGAGTAAGAACTGCAGTAGGCTCATCTAGTATTAATATTTCCGCTCCTCTATATAAAGCTTTTAGTATTTCTACTCTTTGTTGCATACCAACACTTATATCTTCTATTTTTGCATTAGGATCAACATATAGTCCGTATTTCTCTGAAATAGCTTTTACATCTTCAATGGCTTTATTTATATCAATTGAACCAAGACCTTTTGTAGGCTCAACTCCTAATATTATATTTTGTGCTACAGTGAAAGGTTGCACTAGCATAAAGTGCTGATGAACCATACCTATTCCATTTGCTATCGCAACATTAGGATTATCCATATTAACTAATTTTTCATTAATGTAGATTTCTCCAGATGTTTGCTGATATAAACCATATAATATATTCATTAGAGTAGATTTTCCTGCACCGTTCTCTCCTAAAAGAGCATGTACTTCACCTTTATGTACAGTCAAGTCTATATTATCATTCGCAACAAAGCTTCCGAACTTTTTAGTTATTTTTTTCATTTCTACGACTTTTTGACTGTAGTTGATATTACTATTATTCATCGCTCTTCCTTATCCTCCTTATTAAAAATAATCAGCTTTTTTATTATACTAAAATATGACTAATAGAACAAATTTTTTATTTTGATTTTTGTTTTAATTTGTTTATTGGTGTATTATAATAATTTTTTATAAACTACTAATATAGTTTATATTATTCTTTCCAAAATCTATTAAAATATTTTAAATCTGTAATACATTTAAAAAGACTATCCTTTTCAATGAAGATAGTCTTTTTTATGCTTAGTTTTAATTACTATTATTTGTTTAATTCTTCGAATTCTTCCTTAGTTGCAGGAACTTTTACCTCTCCTGACTTAACTTTTTCAGCTTCCTTATCAACATACTCTAGTACATCTGGCGGAACATTTTTGTTACTTGTTGGCGCTAATCCAACTCCATTCATAGCTAATGTATTAACTAATATTTCCCCACCTTTGTAACTTCCATCAACTACTTTACCTAACATTTCTGCCACTGCAATATCTATGTTCTTCATAGCTGAAGTTATTACGTTTTCTGGAGCTAAAGAGTTTTGATCTTGATCAACACCTATAGCCTTTTTACCATTTTCTTTAGCTGCTTCTATTGCACCTATACCAACTGCTCCTGCACAAGTAAATATTATATCAACATCTTTTGAATGCATTTGATTAGCTATAGTTTTTCCTAAAGCTGAATCTGTGAAACTATTTGCATATTGTACCATTACCTCTGCATCCGGATTAGCTGCTTTAACACCAGCTCTAAATCCATAATCAAACTTACTTATAACTGGAGACTCCATTCCACCTATAAATCCAACTTTATTTGTTTCTGTCATTTTACCAGCTACTAATCCTGTTAAGTAAGCTGATGCATTATCTTCAAATAATAATGAAGTTACGTTTTCTGGTTGTTCACCTTCACATACTGCATCTATTAATGCAAATTCTAAATCTGGGTAGTTTTTAGCAGCTTCTGTTATAGCTGGCTCTAACTTAAATCCAACACCTACTATTAAATCCATCTCTTCATCAGCAAGTGTATCTATATTTTGAACGTAGTCTGCATCTTGTTTAGACTCTAAATATTTTATTTCTAATTTATCTTTTCCAAATTTTTCTTGAGCATCTTGGAATCCTTTCCATGCTGATTGGTTAAATGATTCATCATTTACTCCACCAGTATCTGTTATCATCCCTACTTTAAATACTTTCTCACCATTATCTGCTGCTGGTGCATCAGAATCTGATTTAACTCCACATCCTGCTAACATACTAGCACTCATTACTGTAGCTAAACTTAAAGCTATAAGCTTTTTTAATTTCATATATATCCTCCTAATATTTGTATAATATATAATATTTAATTTTATTTTACACTATTTTATGTTTTTTTTCTACAAAAAAAATTGTATATATTATTTTTTTGTATACAACTTTGTATCAAATTCAATTATATTTTATATTTTATTTTTTATATATGATATACTATTTATCAAGATAACGTTTTTAAATATTAAATAATCATATTATATTTAATTTTTCTATAATATGATTTTTATTAATTAATCCTTATATTATCTTTTTTTTATAATAAAAAATGATACTAAATATATACAGTAAGTATTTTATCCATTAGTATCATTTTTTATTATAAATATGTAATTATCTCATTCCTGGATAGTCCAATTGTCTTAATGCTTCATATACTACTATTGCAACTGAATTTGATAAATTTAAAGATCTAGCTTTTTCTAGATTTAACATAGGTATCCTTATACATGTTTCTAAGTTTGATTTTATAAGTGATTCAGGTAATCCTTTAGTTTCTTTTCCAAATACAATAAATGAATTATCAACATATTTAACGTCAGAATGAGCTTGATTTACTTTTGTTGTAGCATAGAAAAATGTTCCACTTGGATTTTTCTCAACAACTTCTTCAAAACTATCATAATATTGTATATTTGCTATATCCCAATAATCAAGACCACTTCTCTTTAAATATTTATCTTCTAATGAAAATCCTAGTGGCTTTACTAGGTGTAAAGTTGCTCCTGTTGCCGCACAAGTTCTTATTATATTACCTGTATTTTGAGGTATTTCTGGTTCTACTAAAACTACATTTATTGACATTTCATCCTCCTATTTCTTAACTGTATTCTATTTTATTTACAATTATATCAAAAATTCACTTTTCTAAGAACTCACTTTATTAAAGTTATTCTTATAGTATTTACAGTATTTCGTTATAGGACAAATTCCACACTCAGGTTTTCTAGCTTTACAAATTCGTCTTCCATGAAAAATTAGTAAGTGATGAGAGTGAGACCATCTTTTCTTTGGTATAGCATCCATAAGAGCAAACTCTGTTTTTTCAGGAGTTTGAGTATTGACTATTCCAATTCTATTTGAAACTCTAAATACATGAGTATCAACTGCCATTGCATCTTGATTAAAAGCATTACTAAGTACTACGTTAGCAGTTTTTCTTCCAACACCTGGGAGTTTAGTTAAATCATCTAAATTATTTGGAACTTCTCCATTGTATTCATTACATATTTTTTCTGATGTGGCTTTTATTTTTTCTGCCTTACTCTTATATAAGCCACAGCTTTTTATTTCTTCTTGTATTTCTTCTATACTAATATTTGCAAAATCCATAGGAGTATTATATTTTTTAAACATCTCTCCTGTAACTTTGTTTACCCTTACATCCGTGCATTGAGCTGATAGTATTGTTGCTACTAATAGTTCAAATGGTGTAGTATAATCTAGTTCACATTTTGCATCTGGATATGTTTCTTCTAGTATATCTAGTACCTTATTAATATTTTTCATATGATTCTCCCTTATACCTCTTATCTATACTGTATCATTTATCATGATTAATTATAATAGGTATTATAAATTTAACATGTAATAAAAGTTTTAAAATATATAATTTATATCTATAATAAAATTACTTAAAATACTTAATTTCATACAAAATAATAAGAAGGCAAAAGCTTATAACCTCTACCTTCTTATTATTTTACCCATTAATATTTTATATAAAACTACTTTTTAGATGGACTTTGTAATTCATTAAATCCTCTTAATCTTTCTATTACTAATCTTTTTACTTCATCAAATTTAACATCCATTAATATTTCTATAGCCTCTTCTACGCTCTCAACTGTGTATATAGTAAATTTACCTTTCTCTATTGCCTCTGTTACCTCATCAGATAAAACTAAGTTTCTACTATTATTTTTTGGTATTATTACACCTTGATTGTCATTTAAGCCTTGTTTTTTACAAGCAGAGTAGAATCCTTCTATCTTTTCGCTTATCCCACCAACTACTTGTATTTCACCTTTTTGGTTCATAGAACCTGTTGCAGCTATACTTTGTTTTAAAGGTATTTTACTTAATGATGATAATAAAGCATATAATTCAGCACCTGTTGCACTATCTCCATCTACACCTCCATAATTTTGTTCAAAACAAATATTTGCATTTAATGAAAGTGGGAAGTCTTGAGCAAAATTTTCTGCTAAATATCCACCTAAAATCAGAACACCTTTATTGTGTATAGGTCCACTCATATTCACTTCTCTCTCTATATTAACTATTCCTTTATTACCTGGGCTAGTTGTTACAGTTATTCTAGAAGGTCTTCCAAATGAATATTCACCTGTGCTTAACACAGATAATCCATTAATAACGCCTACTCTGCTACCTCTTGTTTCAATAAGCGTAAATCCATTTTCCAAAGATTCATCCATTTTATTTTCTATTCTATTTAATCTTTTCTTTCTTTCTAATATAGCCTTTTGAACATCAAACTTATCTACATACTCGGCATCTCTAATTTGAGCACATGCATCACCTTCAACTATTATTTCCATTATTTTATTAAATTGAGTTGAAAGTTTATATTTATCTCCACAAATTCTAGTACTAAACTTTATAACTTCTCCAACAGCATCGTAAGTAAAATGTTTTAAATTATTTTTATCACATTGATATGCTATAAATCTAGCTATACCATCTTCATTATTTTCATTTTTATCCATTTCATTATCAAAATCTACAAATATTTTAAAATACTTACTAAAATCATCATCATGATTATAAAGTAGATTATACATATAATTTGTTCCTATTAATATAACCTTAATATCTATAGGCATATTTTCTGGCTTTATTGATGTTTGTGTATCTACACCTATTTGTCTTGATTGAATAGCCCTTTTTAACATATCCCAAGATAATGGATATCTTAGAAGTTGATCAACATATAAAACTAAATATCCTCCATTTGCTTTGTGAACCGCCCCTGGTATCAATTTTGTAAAATCTGTTTTTACATTTCCATTATAGTAATCGTACTCTGCTTTTCCAAATAAATTAGATGGACTCGGATTTATTTCAACTATTACCGGCGCTTTAGAATTTTCTCTATCAATTCCATTATCTACAAATAAGTTAACCTTATATTTAATGAAATGTTCTCTATCATACTTATCTTTTAACTCCTCTTCATCCATATAGAATAAATAAACATATTCTAATATATCATCTCTCATATTATTTAAGTACGTTTTAACTTTCTCATAACTATTATATTTATCTATTAAACCTTCAATATGAGGGTCTATTACAAATTTAGCAATTTCTTCTTCTAATTCTAATAAAGCTTCTTTTGCTGCATCTTCTAAGTCCCTAATTTTATAGACTACTTGTATTGCAGCATTTTCTAATTCTCTTTTTACTTTATAGAACTCTTCATCAGCATAATCATCATCTTCAGTTTCTTCATCTTCTTTATTGTCTTCTATAGGTATAAATACCATTCCAACTTTACTATTTTTTAATTTAAATCCTTTTTCTTCTGCATATTTTTTTATCTTTTTAAGTAATGCATCTTTTTCTATTTCATACTCCTCTATTAATTGATTTTTTCCTATTTCAAAATCTTCACTTTCAAAAGCATCTCTTAATTCATCAAGTAGAGTTTCTATAAGTTTTTCAATATCTTTTTTAAATATTTTACCGAGACCTTTCTCAAGCCCAATTATAAGTGGTTCTCTATTGTTTTCAAAATTATATACATAGCACCAATCTTTATGATTTCCTTTTTTAGCTGCATATTTATTTAAAGCATTCATAGCGTATGTTGTTTTACCTGTACCTGAATCTCCTGCTAAATACATGTTATACGCTGGATTATCAATTTTTAATCCTATTTCCATAGCTTCTATAGCTCTTTCTTGACCTAATATTCCTTCTAGAGGTTCTATCTCAGATGTATTGTCAAATTTTAGCATTAACCCTCCCCCCTTCTATCATTTTATATATTGTATGATTAATAGCTTGTAAATGTTGAGCTATCTAATACTAATTCTATTCATTATCTATAATATCTTTCCATTTAAATTATTTATAATAAAAAAGAAGCCTTTGACTTCTTACTCATTCGGCTTCTCTAAAACTATATTTATATTTCTTTTTATTATGTTCTTACCTCTCCAACTAAATGCTCTATTTCCATATCTTCTTTTAAATTCCTTATTCGATATATCATTAATTTCTTTAATATCTAATTTTAAAATTGTATTTTGTTTAAATCTTTCTATAGAGGTTATTGGAATATTTTTATTGTGAGGACATATATCTTGGCAAATATCACATCCAAAAACTTTTTTATTTTCTTTCAATATTTTTTCTTCTTCCTCTTCAAGCTCTCCTTTTTTTTGTGTTATATAAGATAAGCACCTTTTAGGATTCATCTCATAATTTCCTAAAAGAGCATTTCCCGGACAATATTTTACACATTTTCCACATTTTATACATGTTTTTTCTAATGGACTATCACTTTGAAATTCATAATTAATCAATATATATCCTATAAACACATACGAGCCATATTCATCTGTAATTATGTTATTATTTATTCCAAAATATCCTATCCCAGACAAATAAGCTAAATATCTATCTACTAATGGGCCAGTATCGGCAAATATCTTATACTCAAAGTTATCTATCTTATCTGATAAATAGTTACATATTTGTTGCAACATATCTTTAACTACTATATGATAATCCTCACCATAACAATACTTTGATAAATTACTTTCATTAAGATTTCCAATATAATAAGGAAATGCACATACTATTATAGATTTTACATTTTCCATCGTTTCTTTTGGATTAATTCTCTTTTCTATAACAGGTTCTTCCATACCAGTTGTATATCCATTCAATAATCGTTGTTTTATTATCTTCTCTAAATCGTAGTATGGACCTATTCCAGCTATCCCGACACAATCTATTCCTATAGATTTACAAAAATCTTTTAATTCTTCTTTCTTCATAAAAAACCTTTCATTAATTAAATATTAGTTTTATAATAACTAGAGTGTAAGGGTGGTGATATTTTGATCAAATTGACAATACCAGGTAGACCTATTAGTAAATCAAACTTCAAACTCCACAATGTTCATGGACAAGCATGGATGCCATCAACAGGTAAACATTCAAAATATTTAGCTTATGAAAACATGATTGCTGGATTTATAAATCAACAATACTTTGGCGATACAATTGAAGAAGACTTAATAACTATACTAAAGTTATATTTCCCAAATAAACGTATGGGGGATTTACACAACTATCCTAAAAGTATATGTGATGGCATAGAAAAAAGTGGAATAATAAAAAATGATAAACAACTTAAACCAGTATTATTGTTTGACTTTATAGATAAGGATAATCCTAGAGTTGAAATAGAACTTTATCCTATTTCAGAATATGATGTATCCTATGTTATATCTAAAAAGTAATTTATATATAAAAGAGAACTTAAAACTTAAGTTCTCTTTATTATTATCTATACTCTATATTTTTAGTCAAGCTTAGATGATACATCTTTTAACATTTCTCTTATAGGTAATTCATATGGACATTTAGTTTCACATAATCCACATTCTACGCATGCACTTGCTTTAACTTCTAAAGATTGATACCTTTGTTTAGCCCAATCCTTTAAATTATATCTTGTATAATACCCTTCTAACAAGAAATTCTGAGGTATATTTATTTTTAATGGACATGGTAAGCAATATTCACATCTCCTACAAAATCTTTTACCCATAATATTTCTTATTTCTTGTATCTTAGATTCATCATATTTTGTAATATTAGTATCTTGTAGCACCGATACATTCTCTCTAACTTGTTCAATATTTTCCATACCAGGTATCACTACATCTATATAATCTTTTGAAAGTATATATTTTATTGCTAACTTTGCATCATCTATAGCTCCACCTGCTAAAGGCTTCATTACTATAATTCCTATACCTTTTTTATTAGCCTTTTTAAAAACTTCATCTGCTTGATCTTCAATTATATTATATGGAAATTGTATAGCAGAAAACTTTTCATCTTCTATTGACTTTTCTATAGTTTCTAAACTATGGCTAGTTATTCCTATATATTTTATTTTGCCTTGTTCTTTTGCTTCTAATAATGCTTTATATGCTTTATTTTCATCAAATATAGTTTTATATTCTTCTGGCTTAAGGTTATGAATTTGATATAAATCTATGTAGTCTGTTTTTAAGTTTTTTAAACTTATCTCTATATCTTGTTTCATTGATTCATAATCTCTAGACATACTCTTAGTAGCAATAAAGAATTTCTCTCTTTTACCCTCTATAGCATTTCCTATATACTCTTCACTTATAGTATAAGCTCTAGCTGTATCTATAAAATTGATATTATTATTAACTAATTCATTTATAACCTTATTAGTCTCTTCTTGTGTTATCCTTTGAATTGGTATTCCACCAAAACCAACCCTTTTTACCTTCATATTAGTTTTACCTAATAATCTCATATATATCCCACCTTATAATACATTTTCTTATTTATATTATAAGGTTATTTTATTATATAATCAAAACCTACTTACCAGATAATATTTCTTTTATCATAGCTATTTCTTTTTTATGACCTTCATCCTCAAGAGGTGTTTCTAGGAAGAAAGGTAGTTTATTTAATTTAGGATGGCTCATAAAGTTTATTATAGCATTTAAACCAATCTCACCTTCTCCTATTACTGCATGTCTATCTTTTTTTCCTCCAAAAGGCATCATACTATCATTTAAGTGTACAGCCTTAAGCCTATCTAGTCCTATTACTTTATCAAACTCATCTAAAACTCCATCTAAATTATTTACTATATCATACCCTGCTGAAAATATATGACATGTATCTAAACATACACCTAACTTTTCATTATGACTTACTCCATCTATTATTTTTTTAATTTGTTCAAAAGTGAATCCAATTTCAGTTCCTTTTCCAGACATAGTTTCAAGAAGAACAGTTATATTTTCTTCACCTGTTAGTGTTTCATTTAAAGCATCTACTATTCTTTGTATACCAAAATCTATCCCTCCACCAACATGGCTACCTGGATGGAAACACATATACTCTATCCCTAAGGAATCCATTCTTTCTATATCTTCTTTTATAACTTTTCTACCAAATTCGTATACTTCATCCTTTGATCCACCTAAATTCATAGTATAAGGTGCATGTGCTAAAAGTGGTCCAAAATTATATTCTTTTCTTATTTTTTGAAATTTTTCTATATCCTTTTCATCAAATGCTTTAGCATTTCCTCCTCTTGGATTTCTACTAAAGAATTGGAATGTACTTGCTCCAATATCTACTGCCGTTTGAGCTGCCTTAGCAAACCCTTTTGATATTGAAATATGTGGTCCTATTACAAGCATTTTCAATCTCTCCTTATTAATTAAATTTTTATATTACTAATATACCCAAAAAATAAGTATCAATAAACATTGATACTTATCATAAACTACATATCTCTTTTTTTTGTACTGGTATTGAAACCATAACTATATCATATTGTGAATCTTCATCTTCTGATTTTCTTTTATGTACGATTTCCTCTATTTTATATTTTATAGTATTATTAAGTTCTATAAGTTCATTTTGCGTAAGATATATATTATGATAGTCAATTATATTTGTTTCTTCTAATACTTGTTCTTCTGCAGCTTGATAAAATAATTCTATTATATCATCAAATTTTGATAAAAATACTTCATCATCTTCTTCTCTTAGAGATAGATTTATTACATTTTTATCTATAACTATATTCTTTGCTTTTGGATAATAGTATTTTTCTACAATTCCCGATTTAATCTTCTCTTCTACTAATTCTAAAATCCCCACCTTATAAAGTGTTTTTATATGATAATTTATTTTTGCATGAGGTTCATCAAGCATTTGAGATAACTGTTTCGCTGATAGTGGTAAATCATTAAATGCTTTTAAAATATCTATTCTTCTCGGATGTGCAATAGCTTTTATACATTCTAAATCTCTAAGTACAAGTACTTCTTTCATTCCCCCACCCCCTGAAATATTTTTGATTATAATTTAATTATATAAGAAGGTTTTGTAATTGTCAAAAAATTCCATATTTTAAAATATATTTAACTCTAGCTTTTCAGATAAATCTTCTAAAACCTTAACTCCAGCTATACTATTTCCTTTTTTATCAAGAGCCGGCCCATAAACTCCTATACCCATTACTTCTGGAACAGAAGCCATTATACCTCCTCCAACACCAGATTTTGCAGGTATTCCAACCTTTATAGCAAATTCCCCCGATGCATCATACATCCCACAAGTAACCATAAATGTTTTAACCATTCTAGAAACTTTTTCACTAATCAATCTTTCTTTACTTTCTATATCTATTCCGTACATTGCAAGATTTATTCCGATTCTTGCTAAATCTACACAATCTATTTCTATAGAGCATTGTTTAAAGTATAAGTCTAGTATTTCTTCTACGTCACCACTTATAAATCCATCATTCTTTAATAAATATGCCATAGCTCTATTTCTATCTCCAGTTAACTTTTCTGACTTATAAACTTCATAGTTTATTCCAATACTATCATTATTAGCTAATCGTCTAAAGAACTGTAACATTCTTTCTTCTTTTTCTTCTAAACTATTACCTTTTATAAGTGAAGTAGTTACTATTGCACCTGCATTTATCATGGGATTTGAAGGTTTTTTTGTATCATTTGTTTCTAATTTCATTATCGAGTTAAATGGGTCTCCACTTGGCTCCATACCTACCTTAGAAAATACACTCGTCCAATCATTATCCATTAAAGCCATAGCTAAAACTATAGGCTTAGATATACTTTGTATTGTAAATTTAGTATTGTAGTTTCCAGCTGTGTATATTTTATTATCCTTATCGATTATACATATACCTAAATCACTTCTTTTTGCATTTTTTAATTCTGGTATATAGCTAGCAACCTGACCATAGTTAGTATATTTTCTATTTTCATCTATTACTTGTTTTAATAAGTTATTCATTACTTCCTCCTTGGTAAATGATATATATAAATACATTATGTAATGTAAAAAGGAGTATATCAAAATATATTTATTATAAATATATATTCTAATATAGCCCCTCTTCCCAATTAATCTACTATTTTACTACCACCTATAAATTCTCTTAAAATAGATGTAGACGGTATATCTGATGTATCTTCTAATTCAATAAAATACTGTAGGAATTTAAGAAGCCTGTTAGCTTCTATATACGCTTCATCATCGCTTTTTATTTCTTCTAGCAATGGTTTTACATATTTTTTTAATACCGCTAACTCATAAACGCAAGCTGAATTAAATATTATATCAGCTTCTTCCTGATATGGAAATATATTTTTCTTTTCGCCCCTTCTTACTGATTCCCAACTCATAATAGTATGCTTAGCACTATATCCTCTAAAGTTATAATCTCTTACCATTCTTCTTATAAGCCTTAAATCTGTAGTAGGTATTCTATTATAATCATCTAAATTTATTTGTGTCAAAGCACTAATATATATTTTAAATTTATCTTCATCTGGTATCGATGATGTCAATATTGGATTTAATCCATGTATACCTTCTAGTATTATAGGTTGATTTTCTTTTATTTTTAGCTTTTTATGATTTTCTTCTCTTTTTCCTGTTTTAAAATTAAATTTAGGTAGACTTATTTCCTTTCCCTCTAATAAACTTTTTAAATCTGAATTAAATTTTTTTAAATCTATTGCATATATTGATTCAAAATCATATTTACCAAATTCATCTAAAGGTGTATCTTCTCTATTTAAAAAGTAATCATCTAGTGAGATTGATACAGGAGTTAATCCATTAACTTTAAGGTGTATGCATAATCTATTAGCAAAACTAGTTTTTCCAGATGAAGATGGTGCTGCTATAAGTACAACTCTTTTTTTCTGTTCCTTTATCATATCTGCTATTTGAGATAATTTTTTTTCGTGTGAAGCTTCAACTGTCCTTATAACCTCTCCATATTGATTGTTTTCTATTATTTTATTTAAAGTTACAACTTTATCTATATCCATTACCTTAGCCCATTCTTCTGCTTCTTTATAAATATTTGCAAGCTTTGGTTGTGGTACATACTTTATAACTTTTGTTTTATCAAATTCACTAGGACCTAATAATATTACTCCATTTTGATACTGCTTTAAATCAAAAGTTTTTATATATCCTGTTGATGGTAGCATATGCCCATAAAAATGATTTATATGATTATTACATTTATATATTTTTACATCATCATATTCTTTGTATCTTAATAACTCAGCTTTTTCATACATTCCATGACTTTCAAATATCTTAATCGCATTTGACTTTGTTGTAGATATTTTTTCTATTTTATAATTTTTATCTATTATTCCTTGCATTCTGTTTTTAATATTTTTCAAGTCAAAATCTTGAAGTTTTGTATCTGTATGAACTTCACAATAAAGTCCTTTTGATAGAGAATGTTCAATTGTAACTCTAGCTTTATTGAATAATTCGTTACAAGCCATTATAAATATAAAAGACATTGTCCTAGAATATACTCTTGAACCATCTGCATTTGTAGTATCTAAAAATTTTATATTGCAATCTTCTTTTACATCATAACTTAATTCTCTTAATTTATTGTTTATATTTGCAAGTGTTATATATCCCTTATATTCACTATCGATATCTTTTACTATATTTTCTAAAACTATACCTGAAGAACCATCTTCTAAATGATACTCTCTATTCACATTATTAACACATATACTTATACTACTCATAATATGTACTCCCCTCTTTCAATATAGTAAAAAAGGAGTATATCATACCCCTTTTTTTATTCTATCTAATATATCTATAGTTTCTTTGATATGGTGGTTATGATTAATTTCTAATATTAAGTACTTTGCATCAACACTTAATAATCTTTTTATTTCATTTTCATGCAAAATACCCTTTCCTATACCTAAATGACTATCATCGATACCATTGTTGTCACTTAAATGAATTATCTCTAATCTATTATTTAAGTTGCTAATATAGTCACTATTATTTATTAAATTATGACCTGTATCATAACAAAAACACAAATTTTCATTTTCAATTTTGTTAAATATATATTCAAAGTCATCACATATATATCCAATATTTGAAAAATCCCCACCCTTAGAATATGTATTCTCTATAGATACTTTTTTATTACTTACTTTTAATAATCCTTCAAAAAATGAAACGCTATTATCTAAGTATTTTGTTCTATTTTTATATAGTCTTTCAGATATTATATAACCTAAATGCATATTAAAGTATGCTACATTTAAATCTTTTAGTTGATCTTCCATATTATTTATAAAATCTATCCATGAATTTCTTATATATTTTATATTTTCACAAGAGTTAAGCTCCATTGGAAGATGTATTCCCAAAGATAAATTTAATTTAGCAAATTCATCTTTATATCTATGTAACTTGAAACATTCATCTAGATTATCTAGACCTACTTCTATATGATTAATTCTATCAACTTCTCTACAAAGTTTTATAGCTTTATCTAAATTAGATAAAAGGGCAGATATACCTAATCTCATATACTTACCTAACTTACAGTACCTATTTTATTAAATGGGAATAATCTTATCATAACTTTCCCCATTATATCTTTTTCATCAACTAATCCAACTTCTTCATATCTGCTATCTAAACTTTTTTCTCTATTATCTCCCATAGCAAATACTTGACCTTCTGGAACTATCAAATCTATGTCTCCACTAGTATAATTATCATGTATATATAGCTCATCTAAAAGTTTATCATCTACATATACTTTAGAATCTTCTATCTTTATATGTTGTCCTTCTGTCGCTATAACTCTTTTAACTAAATCTTTTGGTTTTCCATCATCTTGTAAAAGATTCGTTTTAAATACTATTATATCACCATCTTTTGGTTCTCCTATTTTATAAGCCATTCTATTTATTATTAAATAATCATTTTCAACTAATGTTGGATACATAGACTCCCCTCTAACTAAAGTAGGTCTTATAAATTGAGTTATTATAAAAGCAAATACTAACGCTGTAGCTATTACCTTTATCCACTCAATTAGCTCTTTCTTAAACTTTTCATTCACTTACACCATCTCCTCTAAAATTAGTGATTTTCATGGCTTCCTATCATATGAATAGCCATCTCATTAATATCATCATATTTATTTGAACTGATACCTAAGTCCAAAAGTTCACATGCTTTAACTAAATCTCTCATAACTTCCATAGGACTTCCGTAAATATTTTCAATTTCCTCTTTACTTATCCCCTTAAATCCATGTCCTACAGGACTTTCATTTCTAAGTCTTATCAAACTTTCTAACCTATCGTTATTTAGTATTTCTAATACCTTTTCCATTCTTTTAGTTTTCTTCACATGTCTATTTATGTACTGAGTTACTCCTTTGATTAAATTCCCACTATAAATATTATACTTCTTTTTTAGTGTATATAGTATATTTTTCTTCGATACCATATATCCATGCATTGATACTTTATAGTTTTTAGATTCTTTAGTGCTTACAAATATATACTTAAATAGTGCTTCTTTTAATCTATAAAGTCTACCTATAAAATCTATATATTCTTCATTTACAATTTGAATTTTTATATTTTCAATTAATTCAGATAATATATCTTCTGGTTCTCCCTGTTCTAAATTATTTAAATTAGTTATCAATTTTTTTATTTCTCTTCTAGTTAGCATCTGACTACTCATCTTTTCTATAGATTCTAAAGCTCTTTTAAATTCAAAGTTAACAGAATATTGACATGACTCAATTAAAAAATATAAATCTCCATCTATAATTCCAGCTTCTTCTAAGATATCTAATACTGCATCATAATCATATCTTTGTAAAAATTTTGATATAGCATACTCTTGATTTTCACTTAAAATCTCCATAACGTACCTCCATAAAATAGTTTTATATTTTATTATTGAACTATATCGGAGATTTTATTAAATAATTTTAGTAATTTATTCTTAATCCTTTAGGATAATGATTCTTTAATACACCATTAGATTCCTTTCCCCATCCAAGACCTATACCTTCTACACAAACTAAAACCCATCCTCTACTTTTTCCTGTTTCTATAGTATTTCCTCTTAAATAGTCTAAGATTTTATTATCTTGTACACTGAAGTTTTCTACATTTTTTACATCTTCCATTTTTAAATAATGAGATAATGCATGAGAAGGCTCGAATCTATTTTTCTTTAGCATACCTAAGTGCAGACCATATCTTAATACCTTTAACTTTTTAGTATCTGGATGTTCTTCAGGCAGTAAATATAAATTTTCTCCTCTGATATCAAATCTACTTTCTATAGATATATTTAAGAATTTCTTTTCAAACTCTCTATAATCCTTTAATTCTTTATCACTGTTCTTTATTTTTATATATTTTACATTACAATCTTCATTATCTAATTTTTGAATTTTAGCAACAAAATGACCTTCTCCACTTACTTTATGTGGCCATATTCTTTGCATTTCAATTAATTTAGCATCTTCATATTCAGATATAAACTCATTTATTACATCTTCATTCTCTTCCTTTGCAAATGTACAAGTAGAATATACTAATATACCCCCATTTTTTAACATATCATATCCATCTCTTATAATCTCTTTTTGAATACTTTGGCATTCTAAAACCTTAGCATAGCTCCAATCTGTTATAGCAACTTCATCTTTTCTAAACATACCTTGTCCTGAACAAGGAGCATCAATTACTACCTTATCAAAATATCCTGTAAATACCTTTCTCAAATTATTAGAATCAGTATTTGTTATTATACAATTTCTAGCACCAAATCGCTCTAAGTTTTCTCCTAGTGCTCTTATTCTAATAGGATTTATCTCATTTGATACTAATAATCCTGTGTCATTTAGTTTTGATAATATATATGTAGATTTTCCTCCTGGAGCAGCACACATATCAAGAACTTTATCTCCTTCTATTATATCAAGATGTGGAACTACACTCATTGCAGATGGCTCCTGTAGATAATACGCTCCTGTTTCATGTAATGGACTTTTACCTGGTCTATCTATCTCCTCATCATAATAAAAACCTTCATCTGCCCAAGGTATCGGTGTTAGATTATATAAATTTAAATTTAGTAATCCTTCTTTGTCTATTTTTAAAGTGTTAACTCTTAATCCTGTTGTTTTAGGTTTATCATAACTTTTTATAAAATCATCATATTCATCCATAAGAAGCTCTTTCATATCATCTAAAAATCTTTGTGGTAATTTCTTCAATTTTAATCGTCCTTTCTCTTTTTATGCATAATATCTTTATATCTTTTTAAAAATTTCTTTCTAGAATTATTGGTATATTCATCTAGTTTATCTAAACTACTTTTCCATAAATATACTATATAAACTATAAACACTATAATAGACCATCTATATTGTATCATCAATATAAAATCAAAAACTCCGTGTAATAAAATAGGTAATATTATAGATAATATTAAGTATTTTCTTTTTCTAGATTTAGAGCTAGTAAATCTATATTTTGAAATATAATACCCCATAATTACAGCAAACATCATATGTGCAGGAACTGATATTATAGACCTTATAATGCCAACCTCAAAAGCTGATGTTGGATCCTCAAATAATATATATATGATATTTTCAATAGTTGCAAATCCTAAGGATAAGAATACTGAATATATAATTCCATCTAACCTTTCATTAAAGTTTTTTTCTTTTAGTAAATTTGGTATGAGAACCAATTCTTTTAACCCTTCTTCAACTAATCCTGCAACTATAAAAGAAGTATAAAAAATATAACTTTTTCCTGTAAATATATTTATTTTTATAAGTATTTCTTCTCCATAAATTGCTAATGTACTTACTAAAATACCAAATATAAAAAACTTACTTAATATACGTATGGGTTCCTTATCGTATTTATCTTTCAAATATATCCATAATATAATTGTTACAACTGGTGCTATAGCCAGTACTAATAGATCTAATTTCATAATTTAATCCTCTCTTTATATTTTATAGATATATTATTTCCATTTAGCTTAACAAAATGATAGTTATCTTCATAGTATGAATATAGAAAAGCATTATTTATATGAAGGGGTGATTATATGCAAGATGGCTTCCTAACAGTTAGTGTTATTGACAATTCAACTAATAGGCCTATCGAAAATGCAACTGTAAATATTTATAAAAATCCTGAATCCGGGGAAAGACAAACTCAAATATATCAAAATTTAAAGACTGATAGCTCTGGTCAAGTTACTGGTATTACATTAGATGCACCTGACATTCAATATTCTCAGCAACCTTCAGATGTTAGACCTTATAGTCAATATACTGTAGAAGTAATTTCAGATGGATATGAAACAGTTCTTATTGATGGAACTCAAGTATTTCCGACTGTAGAAGCTAGACAAAACGTCCCTCTAAATGCGCAAACACGACGCAGACACTTCTACTCTAGACAAAATGAGAATGTTTATGATATAGGAGATAATACTCTGTACGGAACATATCCACCTAAAATACCAGAAAGTGATTTAAAGCCACTACCAGCACCAACAGGATTTGTAGTCCTAGACAATCCTGTTGTTCCCGAATTTGTAGTTGTGCATGATGGATTACCTGAAGATACCTCTGCGCAAAATTACTGGATCCCATTTAAAGAATATATAAAAAATGTAGCTTCATCTGAGATATATTCTACTTGGCCGGAACAAACTATATATGCAAATGTTATAGCTATAATATCATTTACTCTAAATAGAGTTTTTACAGAGTGGTATAGAAATAAAGGACTTAACTTTACAATAACATCATCTACTGCATATGATCATAAATTTATAAACAATAGAAATTTTTTTGATACTATAAATGTGGTTGTTGACAATATTTTTAATACATTTATAAAAAGACCTCCTACAGCTAGACAGCCCCTTTTAGCTCAGTACTGTGATGGTAAAAAATCTCAATGTCCTAATCAAATGACTCAATGGGGAAGTAAGGATTTAGGAGATCAAGGAATGGACTATGAAAGCATTTTAAGATACTTTTATGGTGATGAAATAGTATTTGAAGAAGCACCTGTTGTAAGTGGCGTACCCGTATCATTCCCTGGAGATACATTACAGGTTGGGTCTAGCGGAAAATATGTTAGAACTATACAAAACCAATTAAATGCAATCTCAAACTCTTACCCTGCAATTCCAAAGATGAAGGAAGATGGTATTTATGGTAATAGCACTGCTGAAGCAGTTAGTACATTCCAAGGAATCTTCGGACTTCCAAAAACAGGTGTTGTAGATTTTAAAACTTGGTACGAAATTTCTAGAGTTTATGTTGCTGTTACTAAAATAGCTTCTTTAAATCCAAAAATCTAATATAAAAGACCACATTTATGTGGTCTTTTATTATTTAAATACCTCTTCGTATTCAGATTTTAATATATGATCTATTTTGTTAACATTTATCATAAATTCAGGTATTCCAGCTGCATAAGGGGCTATATCATACAAATCAAAATATACTACTAAATTATCGTCTTGTATATAAAATTTTTGCTTATCTTCTATACTTTTAAATTCATACACTCCCTTATTTTGCTCATCTGACTTTATTAATTCCTCTATTTGAATTCTTATTTCTTCATTTATAACATTTTTATAGTCTATGTCTTCTTTAAATAAATCATCTAATGTTAGAAATTTTCCATTTCTTATATCTATATTATATGCTACATTCTCATAATATCCATGAGCTCCTCCTGCATACTTATAATACTTTATCAATATGCTTAATATATTATCACTATTTTTCTTTACATCAAAATCAACATTAGCAACAAATTTATTTTCTACTTCAGGAAGAGCATCATTATACTCTTTTGCTTGCTTTTGTGAGTCATTAAAAAACTTCATTATACTATTTGTTATTTCATCATTTATATTTTTAGATATATCTTTATTGTCAATCATTATGATAGGTATATTAATAATACTATTTATATACTCATTATTTTTGGTTATTGTTTGAGTATCTATATTAGCGATTATATTGCTAGTTTGTATCATTTTTACTTTGTTTTTAAATATAGTAAAAGGAATTTTAAATTCATATGCTAAATTTTCTTTATTTGATTTATACGGATTAAAGTAGATATTTATTCCTTCATCTATTATTTCATAATTTGTATACTTATCAATTTTTATTTTATTTCTATTAATATTTAACTTATTATCTTTTATATAGTCTATTATATAATCATAAATTATCTCTTCATAATCTTCATTATCCTTTAATAAATTATTTAAAAAAATTCTCTGACCTGTATTTAGATCAAATACATAACTATCTTTTTCTTGCTTAAAATTATTGTCTTTATATCTTATTTCTTTATATATTACAATATTTAATAATCTTTTATTTTCAAAAACTATATGATAATTTATATTAACATTAGTTTTAGGGTTATCTTTATAAAGTTGAGATTCTTGTC
>Skinner_p2__coassemble_624_pt1 | contig 21044 bp, 27 predicted proteins | sample Skinner_p2__metabat2_high_PE_010 | metagenome-assembled genome bin Skinner_p2
ATTAAAATATGAAAAAAGCGCAAATTACAAAGAAGAAAAGTCGAGTATTTATATAAAAAAATTTCATTAAAATTCAATTTGAATCAAAAAAACAGAAATTCGTTCCAAAAAATATAAAAATATGGTAAAATAAGATAAAGTTAAAACAAAGTTTTAATTAAAATATAAATTTAGAAAAGTTGGTTTTTATTACATAAAATTATACTCTTTTAGAGAGGATATACTAAGCGATGAATAATAAAAAAAAATATTTGGAAATTGCTAATATGCTTTCATTAATAACTCAACTTGGGATTATGGTATTAATATGTATATTAGGCTGTACATTTATAGGAAAGTTTTTAGATTCTAAGTTAAATACATCTCCAATATTAACATTAGTATTTATGTTATTAGGTGTAGGGGGAGCGTTTATGGGAGTATATAAGACTTTAATTGTATACACAAAAAGGAAGTGAAGTTATGGATAATAAGCTAAAAAATGAAATTAAAAAATTAACAAAAGGAATTATAGTGTATGATTTGTTAATATTATTAGGATTAGCAATAACTTTTAACCTTAACAAACAGATGGTACTAGGTTTGGTATTTGGAACACTAATAGCAGTACTTAATCTTAAATTGTTAGCAATAACAATAAATAAAACTGTATCTATGCCATCGACAAAAGCCCAAATATATTCATCTAGTCAATATTTGATTAGAATGGCAATAATGGCAGTAGTTTTATTTGTATCTGCTAAAGCGCCTCACTTGAATATAGTTGGAACTGCGATAGGATTACTATCTACTAAATTTGTTATTTTAACACAAAAACTATTAATAGAAAAAGTGAGAAGAAAGGAGGCATAAGAATGAGTCAAGCAAAATGGGTTTGGATTTTTGGAAACTTCAAGTTAAGTGAAACTGTTGTAGTGAGTTGGATAATAATAGCAGCTTTAGCTATAATATCATTTTTACTAACTAGGAATCTGAAAAAAGTACCCACAAGTAAAGTTCAAATATTCTTAGAGTTTGCAATAGGTGGGCTTGATAAAATGGTTAAGAATACTATGGGTGAGAAAACAGTAAAAAGAATGCCTAATATTGTACCATACATAGGAAGTTTGTTTTTATTCTTTGCGTGTTCTAACTTAATAGGATTATTAGGATTTAGATCTCCAACTACAGATTTAGATACTACATTAGCGTGGGCTATGATAACATTCTGTATGATTTACTACGCTGGAGTTAAGTTCCATGGACTTAAGTACTTTAAGGGGTTACTAGAACCAATACCTTTTTTATTACCATTAAATATAATAGGAGAGGTAGCGAAACCTATATCATTAAGTTTCCGTCCATTCGGGAACATACTAGGTGGAGCAGTTATAATGGCATTACTATATCAATTCTTAGGATGGTTATCAACATTGATACCAGGTGTTTCAATACCAATAGGTCAATTAGTGATACCAGTGCCATTACATTTATACTTTGATTTATTTGCTGGTGTACTACAAGCATTCATATTTATAATGTTAACTATGGTGTTTGTTGGAAATGCAGCAGAAGAATAAGTAATTAAACTAAAATAAATAAAAAATTAAAATTTCAAGGAGGAAAAGAAAAATGGATATGAATACAGCAATAGTAGCAGCAGGTTCAGCTATAGGAGCAGGTCTTGCAGTTATAACAGGTATAGGAGCAGGTATAGGTCAAGGTTTTGCAGCAGGTAAGGCAGCAGAAGCAGTTGGTAACCAACCAGAAGCAAAAGGAGATATAACTCAAACAATGTTACTTGGAGCAGCAGTAGCAGAATCAACTGGTATATATGGATTAGTTATAGCTATAATCCTTTTATTCGCTAACCCATGGATATAATATAATTTTTATTGAAAAATACTTAAATTTTTCGTAATTAGGAGATGGTAAGACCATCTCCTAATTATAAATGGTTATTAGTGGAAAGGAGGATACATATGGAATTTAAACCGCTAATAGGTATAACATATGAATTTATATTTCAACTTGTAAATACTTTCTTAGTGTTTTTCCTTTTAAAGAAACTACTATTCAAGCCAGTATTAGGAATAATAGAAGCTAGAGAAAAGGATATAAGAGAAGATTTAGCGCAAGGAGAAAGAGCTAAAAAAGAAGGTTTATCTTTAAAATCAGAATATGAAGAAAAATTAAACTCAGCAAAAGAACAAGGTCAAGAGATAATCAAGCAAGCAACTTTAAGAGCAGAGCAAAAAGAAAATGAAATAATAGCTACTGCTAAACAAGAAGCAAGCCAATTAAAAGAAAAAGCTAACAAAGATGTAGAACAAGAAAGACAAAAAGTTATGAATGAGATAAAGAATGAAATCTCTAATATAGCACTTTTAGCTGCATCTAAAGTTATTGAAAAAGATATAGATTCTAACAAACATAAAGAGTTAATAGATAACTTTATAAAAGAGGTGGGCGAATCTAAATGATAAATATAATAGCAGATAGATATGCACAGGCTTTATTTGAAGTTGGAGAGGAAACTCAAACTACTAGTGAACTATATCAAGAATTAAGTGAATTAGTAGACATACTTAATGAAAATAAAGATTTATACAATTTCTTAAAATCACCTTTAATTGGTAGAGAAGATAAGAAAAATGTAATGCAAAATATATTTAAAAATCAATTAAGCTCAAATATGAACAATTTCTTAAAAATAGTTATAGATAAAGATAGAATGTCGACTATAGAGTATATAGAAAAATCATATAAAAGTTTATTAAATGATAAAAATAATATATTAGAAGGAACTGCAATAACTGCAGTTGAGTTAAGTGAAAAAGAAATCAAAGATTTAGAAAAGAATCTTTCTATAAAATATAATAAAAACGTTACCTTAAATAATATAGTTGATAAAACTATATTAGGAGGAGTTTTAGTTAAACTTGGAAATGAAGAGATAGATGGAACAGTTAGAACACGTTTATCTAAAATGAAAAAACAATTATCTCAAGTAATATCTTAGAATGGCGGTGAACCCATGAATTTAAGACCAGAAGAAATAAGTTCAATAATAAAAGAACAAATAAAAAATTATGAAAATAAAGTTGAATTAACAGATACAGGAAGTGTTTTAAAAGTTGGAGACGGTATAGCAAGTGTTTACGGACTAGAAAATGCTATGGCTGGAGAGCTTTTAGAATTCCCAGGGGAAGTTTATGGAATGGCTCTTAACCTTGAAGAAGATATGGTTGGGGCAGTTATGCTTGGTGATGACCAAGGAATAAAAGAAGGCGATGTAGTAAAAAGAACTGGAAACGTAGTTTCTGTTCCTGTTGGAGATGCCTTAATAGGAAGAGTTGTAAATGCATTAGGTCAACCAATAGATGGAAAAGGACCTATAAACACAAATAAAACAAGACCAGTTGAATCTGAAGCTACAGGAATAATGGCTAGAAAATCTGTTCATCAACCATTAGAAACAGGAATAAAAGCTATAGATGCCATGATACCAATAGGTAAAGGACAAAGAGAGCTTGTAATAGGTGATAGACAAACTGGTAAAACATCTATATGTATAGATACTATACTTAACCAAAAAGGTAAAGATGTTATATGTATATATGTTGCAATAGGACAAAAGCGTTCTACAGTAGCTCAATTAGTTAACACTTTAGAAAAAGGTGGAGCTATGGACTACACAATAGTAGTATCTGCTAGTGCTTCTGAATCTGCACCACTTCAATTCATAGCACCATATGCTGGGGTTGCAATGGGTGAAGAATTCATGTTTGAAGGAAAACATGTATTAATAGTATATGATGATTTAACTAAGCACGCAGTTGCATACAGAGAGATGTCATTATTACTTAAGAGACCACCAGGACGTGAAGCTTACCCTGGGGACGTATTCTACTTACACTCAAGATTACTAGAAAGAGCTGCTAAGTTATCAGATGAATTAGGTGGTGGTTCTATAACCGCATTACCTATAATAGAAACGCAAGCTGGAGACGTTTCTGCGTATATACCAACTAACGTTATATCTATAACAGATGGGCAAATATACTTAACTCCAGAGTTATTCTATGCAGGTATAAGACCAGCGGTTGACCCTGGTATATCAGTATCAAGGGTTGGAGGTTCTGCTCAAATAAAATCAATGAAAAAAGTTGCAGGACCATTAAAGCTTCTTTACTCTCAATATAAAGAACTTGCTGCATTCTCTCAATTTGGATCTGACTTAGACGAAGATACTAAGAAGAGACTTGCACAAGGGGAAAGAATAGTTGAGGTATTAAAGCAAGGTGAACATCAACCATTAAAAGTTGAAAACCAAGTTATGATAATACATGCAGTTACAAATGATTTATTATCTGATATACCAGTTAATAATATAGCAAGATTTGAAACTGAATTATTCCAATTTATAAATATAAATTATCCAGAAATAGGAAAGAAAATTCTTGAAAATGGAGATTTCACTCAAGAATTAACTAGCGCTATAAAAGAATTTAAGAAAAAGTTTGTTATAGAAGCGTAATCCTTTTAAAAAAAGGAGGTAAACACAGTGGCAGGAGCTGGAATGAAGGAAATCAAAACTCGTATTAAAAGTGTTGAGAGTACTAAACAAATAACTAAGGCTATGGAACTTGTATCTTCATCTAAGTTTAGAAAAGCTAAAGAAAAGGCTGAAAGTTCAAGACCATACTTTAATACTTTATACAACACAGTTCAAGATATAGCTAAAAATACGAGTAATAGTAAAAACGTATTTCTAAAAGAAAGAAAAGTTAATAACGTATGTTATATAGTAGTAGCCGGTGATAGAGGACTAGCTGGAGGTTACAACTCTAATATTTTAAAAGCGGTGATTGCTCATAACAAATTAGGTACAGGAAAAGTTATACCTGTAGGTAAAAAAGCTAAAGAGTCTTTAAGTAAAAGAGGCTACGAAGTTATAGATTACATAGAATCTGTAGAAAAATGTGTTTATGAAGATGCAAACAGAGTAGCTAAAAAAGCTATGGAAGCTTACAAAAATGGAGAGGTTGATGAGGTTAATCTTGTTTATACAGAGTTTATATCTGCCTTATCACAAGAACCTAAGATAGTAAAATTATTACCAGTTACAATAGATAATACAAATACTGAAAAAGAAGTTAAAAAGGGCAAAGCTGCAGTTCAATATTTACCTTCTGCTGATGCAGTACTTGGGTATGTATTACCTAAGTATGTATCAGGAAGTGTATATGGAGCAATAGCAGAATCTTTTGCATCAGAACAAGCTGCAAGAAGAACTGCTATGGAATCAGCTACAGATAATGCTAACGAAATGATATCAAAACTAGAATTAGTATACAATAGAGCTAGACAAGCTGCAGTTACTCAAGAAATATCTGAAATAGTTGGAGGAGCAGCAGCGGCTGAATAATAAGGAGGTTAGGACATGGCAAACATAGGTAAAATAGTTCAGGTTATCGGACCAGTGTTAGACGTAAAGTTTGATAGTGAAAAAAGCTTACCTAATCTATTAAATGCATTAGTGATAAAGCAAGGCGATAAAGAAATAGTAGCAGAGGTTGCACAACATGTTGGCGGCGACACTGTTAGATGTATATCAATGAGTTCGACAGACGGACTTGTAAGGGGAATGGAAGTTGTTGACACAGGAGCTCCAATAACTGTTCCTGTTGGGGATGCAACATTAGGAAGAATATTCAATGTATTAGGTCAACCAGTTGATGGAAAACCAGCACCAGCTGATGCACCACAAATGCCTATACATAGACCAGCACCAGAATTTGAAGAATTACAACCAACTGCTGAAATATTAGAAACAGGTATAAAAGTAGTTGATTTATTAGCACCATACTTAAAAGGTGGTAAGATAGGGTTATTCGGAGGTGCTGGAGTTGGTAAAACAGTTCTTATACAAGAGCTTATAACAAATATAGCTTCTCAACACGGTGGATTATCAGTATTCGCTGGAGTTGGAGAAAGAACAAGAGAAGGTAATGACCTTTACGAAGAAATGACTGATTCTGGAGTTATCAAAAAGACTGCTCTAGTATTCGGACAAATGAATGAGCCACCTGGGGCAAGAATGAGAGTTGCGTTAACAGGACTTACAATGGCAGAACACTTTAGAGATAAAGAAAACCAAGACGTGTTATTATTCGTTGATAACATATTCAGATTTACACAAGCTGGATCTGAGGTTTCAGCACTTCTTGGACGTACACCATCAGCAGTTGGATACCAACCAACACTAGCTACAGAGATGGGTAGACTACAAGAAAGAATAACATCAACTAAGAGTGGATCTATAACATCTGTTCAAGCTGTATACGTTCCTGCCGATGACTTAACTGACCCGGCACCAGCTACAACATTCAACCACTTAGATGCTAAGACTGTTTTATCTAGACAAATAGCATCTCTAGGGATATTCCCAGCGGTTGACCCATTAGAATCTAGTTCAAGAGTTCTTGACCCTCAAATAGTAGGAAAAGAACACTATGAAGTGGCTAGAGGGGTACAGTCTATATTACAAAGATATAACGAACTTCAAGATATAATAGCAATACTTGGTATGGATGAATTATCTGATGAAGATAAATTAATAGTTGCTCGTGCTAGAAGAATACAAAGATTCCTAGGGCAGCCATTCCATGTTGCTGAAGTATTTACAGGTATACCGGGTACATATGTACCATTAAAAGAAACTATAAGAAGTTTCAAAGAAATATTAGAAGGAAAGCATGATAATTTACCAGAGTCAGCATTTATAAATGCAGGAAATATAGACACTGTAGTTGCTAGAGCAAAGGAGAGTAGATAATAATGGCAAATGTATTTGCACTTGAAATTGTCACTCCTGATAAGACCTTCTATAATGGAAATGCAGAGATGATTGTAGTTAGAACTACTGAAGGAGATAGAGGAATATTAAAAAATCATAGACCTTTAGTAGCAGGACTTGCAACAGGTACTTTACGTATTAAATTAGACGGAAAATTTAAAGACGCAAAAGTATCTGGAGGATTCATGAATGTTGATAAAGAAAAGACTGTAATAGTTACAGAATCTGCAGAGTGGATATAAATTTATATGTAAAAAGGACTAGATTTCATCTAGTCCTTTTTACATATAGTCCACACTAAGTATAAACTTAATAAATAGTGGTACTTTGAATTTGTATAGAGAATTAATATAATTAAATTATATATGGTTTATATAATGTAAGCAAAATAAAATAAATTAAATACTTTATAATATAAGATGTATTATTAAAATAAAAAATATATACTTCGAGAAAGTATACAATATAAAATTTATCAATTGAATATAATTAAATAATAGGAATAAAATAAATATATAAGTATTATATGGAGGGAATAATGAATATATTAGATATTGGAGTTGATATCATAGAAATATATAGGATAAAAGAATTACTAGATAAAAATCCTAGATTTTTAGAAAAAATGTTTACACCTAAAGAAATAGAGTACTTTGAAAGTAAGGGTTTTAGGTATGAAACTATAGCAGGTAACTTTGCAGCGAAAGAAGCTATAAGTAAGTCTATAGGAACAGGAATACGAAAGTTTAATTTAAGAGATATAGAAGTTCTGAGAGATGAGTTAGGAAAGCCGATAGTTAAAACTTATAATAATTTTAAGCAGATTTGCATAGATTATAATGTTTCAGAAATAAAAGTATCTATATCTCATTGTAAGGATTATGCAGTAGCTAACTCTATAGCTATAACTAAGGAGGGATAATATGAATGATAAAAGAGCTAAAGATATAATGACTACAGATGTAATAGTGGCGAATAAGAATGATATTATTGCTAATGTGGCAAACCTACTTATAAAAGAGAAAATAGGAGGGCTGCCAGTAGTAGATGAAGAAAATAAGGTAGTAGGTATAATATCTGAAACAGATATAATGAAAAAAGAATCTCATGTAGATTCTCCGAGGATGTTGAATTTCTTACAAGGTATAATATTCTTAGATGATATGAAAAGATTTGAAGACGAGATGAGAGCAATAGCGGCATATAAGGTTGAAGATTTAATGTCTAAAGATATAATAACAGTAAATGAAAATGACACATTTGATTATGTAGCTAATGTTATGATAAATAAATCTATAAATAGAGTACCAGTAGTAGATAAAGAAAACTGCTTAAAGGGTATAATATGTAGATATGATATAATAAAGGCTATGTATAATTAGGAGGTTTTTGTGAAAAGGTGGGCTACAATAGCAGTAATATTTATTACTATATTTGCAATTGTTATAGGTTGTCAAAGAAGAGAGTCCACAAAAGAAGAAGTATATAAAGAGTTTCAAAAGAAAATAGTTAATATGTCATCTTATAAATGTATAGCTGAAATAGAAGCTATAGGTAATAAAAGCTCTCATAATTATGTATTTATTCATAGTTACGTTAAACCGGATTATTATAAATTAGAAGTTGTAGAGCCTAAAAATTTAAAGGGAAAAACGATGGAGTATAAAGGTGATAAGGTAACAATAAGTAACCCAGATATAGAAGACAATATAGAATTACCAAATACAGAAGATAATAAACAGTATGCTTTTATAGGTGATTTTATAAAAAATTATCTTCAAAATGAAGAGATTAATATAAAATTATCTAATAATAGTTTGATATTAGAAACTACTATACCAGGAGATAATGAATACTTCAATAAACAAATATTATATGTAAATAAAGATACTAAAAATCCAGAAAAAATGGAAATATTAAACAGCGAAGGAAAACCAAGTTTTACAGTTAAATACAAGGAATTTGAGTGTAAAAAGTAAGGGGGACAAAAGATGATGAAAAATCGAGTAACAGCTGCCACATGGGCGGAGATAAATCTAGATAACATAAATTTTAATTTGAATAATATAAAAAAATTATTAAAAGAAGATACCAAAATTTGTACAGTACTAAAGGCTAATGCATATGGACATGGTTCAGTAGAAATTGCTAAATTTTTAGAAAATAAAAATGTAGATTACTTTGCGGTCGCAAGAATTGAAGAAGCTATAGAGCTTAGAGAAAATAATATAAAGATGCCTATATTGTGCTTAGGATTTGTTCCAGAGGAATCTTTAGAATACGCCCTTAAAAATAATATAACATTAACTATTTATTCTTTAGAAATGGCTAAAAAACTTAATTATATATCTGAAATAATAGGAATAAATGCTAATATACACATAAAAATCGATACAGGAATGAGTAGAATAGGTTTTGAAGTAAGTGAAGAATCTATAGATCAAATAGTTAATATATTTAATTTAAAGAATCTATATATAGAAGGTATATATACTCACTTTGCTAAATCTGATGAAATAGACAAAGATTTTACCTACAGACAGGCAGATAGATTTAAATTTATGATTGATAGTATAGAAAAAAGAGGTATAAATATACCTATAAAGCATGTATCAAATAGTGCTGCAACAATGGATTTACCAGATTTAAACTTTAATATGGTAAGATGCGGTATTGTTTTATATGGATATTATCCATCTGATGAAGTTATAAAAGATAGACTTAAATTAAAGCCTGCCATGACACTAAAAACAAGAGTAGCTCATATTAAAGAGCTTAAAGAGAATACAGGAATAAGTTATGGATTAAAGTATAAAACTAGTAAACCTGAAAAAATAGTTACTATACCTATCGGGTATGCAGATGGATTTACTAGAATGCAAAATAATCCTAAGGTATCTATAAATAACGAAATATTTGATGTCGTAGGAAGAATTTGTATGGATCAATGCATGGTAAGAATTGATAAAGATATAGACATAAAAATTGGAGATGAGGTTATAATATTTGGGGAAAGTAATATAAATGCAGACAATATAGCTAAGGACTTAGGAACGATAAACTATGAAATAATATGCATGGTGTCTAGAAGAGTTGACCGTATCTATAAGGAAAGAAATGTAATTTTACAAGCTGATAGTTATTTGGTAAAATTAAAATGATAGTATATCCCAGGAGGCGATGTTGTGCACAATAAAAGAAAGGAAAAAATAACCTTTACTTTACCTGATTCTCTTATGTCTGAAGTAGATTATATCGTTCAGATGGAGAATAGTAACAGAGCAGATTTTGCTAAAGCAGCTTTTCAGTTCTATATAACTCAAAAGAAGAAAATAGATATTAAAGAGTCTATGATTAAGGGTTATAAAGAGATGGGTCAAATTAATCTATCATTAGCTGAGCTGGGTATGACAAATGAGGTATCTTCGAAAGATAATATGGAAGAGAAGATTGCCCAAGGTGAATACTAATTTGGATATAAAGCGAGGATACTTATATTATGCTGACTTAAGCCCAGTTGTAGGATCAGAACAAGGTGGAGTTAGGCCTGTTCTTATAATACAAAATGATATAGGTAACAAATACAGTCCAACTGTAATAGTAGCCGCAATAACATCTCAAATTAATAAAGCTAAGCTACCTACGCATATAGAAATAAGTGCGCATGAGTATGGACTTAATAAAGACTCTGTTATTCTCTTAGAGCAGATACGTACAATAGATAAAAAACGCTTAAGAGAGAAAATTGGTTGTCTAGATAAAAACATGATGTTAAAGGTTGATAATAGTCTTCAAATAAGTTTAGGACTATTTACTCTGTGAAAATATTGATATTAAGTAATATCAATATTTTTTTTGACATTTGTAAAATATAAGGGTATATGCTGGATATAATGTGAAAATTATAAATATATATACATTCTTTTGAAAAAATAGAGTAAAAAATATGTTAAAAGTGATATAATAAAATGAGATTGAACTAAAAGTAATACATATGGACAACTTAACTTTAAGAGTACAGGGAGGTAATTACATGAGAGATCATAAAGGATTAAAAGATATTGCACGTAATATCAGAAAAGATATAGTCTCTATGATACATACGTCTAAATCAGGACATCCAGGAGGATCATTATCAGCAGTTGAAATATTAACAGCTCTTTATTTTGATGAGATGAATATAGATCCTAATAATTGCAAGATGGAGGATAGAGACAGATTTGTTTTATCGAAAGGACATGCAGCTCCGGTATTATATGCAACTTTAGCACATAAAGGATATTTTGATAGAGATGAATTAAACGGGTTAAGAAAGATAAATAGAATGTTACAAGGACATCCTGACATGAAAGGAACTCCAGGTGTTGAAATGTCAACTGGTTCTTTAGGACAAGGTTTTTCAGTTGCTTGTGGTATGGCAATGGCATCTAAGTTAGACAATGCACCATGGAGAGTATACGCTTTACTTGGTGATGGTGAAGTTCAAGAAGGTATAGTTTGGGAAGCAGCTATGAGTGCTACACACTATAAACTAGATAATATGGTTGCATTCTTAGACTATAATGGTCTTCAAATAGATGGAAAAACTGAAGATGTTATGAATATAGGTTCTATAGTTGATAAGTTTAAAGCTTTTGGATGGAATGTAATAGAGATAGATGGTCATGATTTTGATCAAATATTTGCAGCTTTAGATATGGCTAAAGAAACTGTAGGAAAGCCTACAATGATAGTTGCTAAAACTATAAAAGGTAAAGGCATATCATTTATGGAAAATGAAGCAGGGTGGCATGGAGCAGCTCCTAGTGATAGTGATTTAGAAAAAGCTTTAGCTGATTTAGGAGGTGTAGTTAATGAGTAAGATAGCAACTAGAGAAGCGTATGGGAAAGCATTAGTTAAATTAGGTCAAGTTAATGATAATGTAGTAGTATTAGATGCAGATTTATCAAAGTCTACAAAGACAAATGATTTTTGTAAATCATTCCCAAATAGATTTTTTAATATGGGGATAGCAGAGCAAAACTTAATAGGTGCAGCTTGTGGATTTGCAACAGCTGGTAAGATACCATTTGCAAGTAGTTTTGCAATGTTTGCTACTGGGAGAGCCTTCGAAATAATAAGAAACTCTGTAGCATATCCAAAATTAAATGTAAAGATATGTGCAACTCATGCAGGTCTTACAGTTGGTGAAGATGGAGCATCTCACGAAAGTATTGAAGATATGGCTATAATGAGAGCTATACCGAATATGACAGTTTTAGTGCCTGCAGATGGAGTTGAAGCTGAACAAATGATATTTGAAGCAGCTAAATTCAATGGACCTATGTATGTTCGTTTAGGAAGAAGTGCGGTTCCTACACTATTTGATGAAAATTATAAATTCCAAATAGGTAAAGGTAATGTAGTTAGAGAAGGAAATGATGCATCTATAATAGCTTGTGGAATAATGGTTAATGAAGCTATACTAGCTCATGAAGCCTTAAAAGCAGAAGGTATAAATGCAAGAGTTATAAATATGTCTACTATAAAGCCTATAGACAGAGAATTAATAATAACTGCAGCTAAAGAAACAGGTGCAATAGTTACTGCTGAAGAACATAGTATAATAGGTGGATTAGGTTCTGCTGTAAGTGAAGTAGTAAGTGAAGAGTGTCCAGTAGTTGTGAAGAAAGTAGGAGTTAAAGATACGTTCGGAGAATCTGGAACACCTGCTGAATTATTAAAGAAATATGGATTAACAGCAGATGATATAGTAAATGCTGTTAAAGAAGCAATAACTAAAAAATAATTAAATACCATAAATTAAAATTTTAGTATCATTATTATATAGTAAATTTATAAAATTAGTAAATTTAATAAGTTTATTCTTAAAATAAAGGTAGTATATTATCTATTAATATTAGATAATATACTACCTTTTTATATATTAAAGTATTATAACTTATCTATTCCATGGATAAATTATAATTCCAACTGATAAAGATTTGAGTAACTAGATGAGAGCTAGTTGAGCCGATATTGGAGATATAAGCGAAGTGGATTTTTAATTTATAAATATTTATAAAGACTAAAACTCTTTGAATATATTGCAAATACAATGATATTACATTTTATAAATTATAATATAGAATTTATAATTTATAAAAGTGGTTGCATTTATAGTGTATTACTAATATAATACAGTTATAGGTGTACTACTGAACTAGTACGGTAATACGGAGGTGATTAAATGAACTTTATGCCAAATGATAGAGAACCTGTCTATCTACAAATTATAAGATATATAAAGCAACAAGTAGTAAGAGGAGAATTAAATCCAGGTGATACAATACCTTCAAGAAGAGAAATGGCACAACTCTTAAAGGTAAATCCAAATACAGTTCAAAAATCATATAAGGAGATGGAAGAGATGGGAATTATAAACACAATAAAAAGCTACCAAAGTAGCATAACTACTGATGAAAATATAATAAGTCAAATAAGACATGACCTTATAAATGAATCTATGGAAGTTTTTATAGAAAATATGAAGGCTATAAATGTTAAAAAGGAAGAACTTATAGAGATTATAAAAGATAAGTACTAAGGGGGTATAAAAGTGATTGAAGTAAAAAATGTAAGTAAAAAATACAGAAAAGTCAAGGCTTTAGATGATATATCCTTTAACATAGAAGAAGGTAAAATAACTTGTATACTAGGTATAAATGGAGTTGGTAAATCAACAATTTTAAAATCTATTGCAGGTCTTATTAGACCAGATAAGGGAGAAATATTAATAGATAGGGAAAAAATAAATCATAAAATTTATAATAAAGTATCTTTTGTGCCAGATGTAGATAATCATTTTTCACAATACACAATAAAAGAAAGTTTTGAATTTATGAAACATTTCTATAAGAATTGGGATGGTGAAAAAGCTTATGAAATGTTAGAATTATTTAACTTAACTGACGATAGAAAAATATCTAAGCTATCAAAAGGGAATATAGCTAGAGTAAAAATAATATTAGGGTTTGCACAAAATGCGAAATATACATTACTAGATGAACCTTTTTCGGGAATTGATATTTTTAAAAGAGAAGAGTTCTTAGGTGTAATGACAAAGTACATAAATGAAGAACAAAGTATAATACTAACAACTCATGAAATAAGTGAAATAGAAATGATAGCAGATGATGTAATTTTAATAGACGAGGGGAAAGTTTCCTGTATATTTAATGCTGAAGAGCTTCGTACAAGAGATGGAATGTCTATAGTAGATAAAATGAGGGAGGTATACAAAGGTGAATAATATATTAACTTTATATGATATGGAGTTTAAAAGAATATATAAAATATATTTTGCACTGATAGGAATATTATTTGCTTCAAATATTGGAGTAACTTTATTTAGTATATATTCTGTATCATCAAGAACTTCTGATATAGAAGGAAATCCTATTACTTTGAATGTATTAAAGAGCGAAGAAGGTATCAAATATATATATGAATATTTAATAGGAGATTTAACTTTTATTACTAAAATGCTTTTAGCATTTTCTGTTTTAATGTGTTTATTATACAGTCTTGTTATATGGTATAGAGATTACTTTTCTAAAAGTAAAACTATAGCAACGTTACTTATGTTACCGCAAAATAGATTTAATATATACATAGCAAAATTTATAACAGTGGTTAGTATGATATTTGGTGTTATATCATTGCAATTTTTATTTTGGTGCATAGATTTAGTAATTATAAAAGCTATATTGAATGTTAATGTATCGGGGTTTACAAATGTATTTGAAACTATAACAGTAGCTCAAAGTAGATTTACTAACTTGATATTTAGTCAACCTATAGATTTCTTAATGATAGATGTTTTAGGCGTAGCACTTGCAGTTATTATACTATTTACTGGAGTTTTAATTGAGAGAAGTTATAATAAAATAGGTGTTGTTTTAGGTGGAGGATATATATTTGCTTCTATCATATTATACATATCGTTAACTGCACAATACGGAATGTATGCAGATATTTTACTTAAAGTACATATAGCATATTATATAGTAATGTTTTTAATATCAGTTTTAGCTTCAAGAACATTATTAAATAAAAGAATTGGTTTATAGGAGGTAAATTTATGAATAAAAAAATATCATTAGTAACTTTAGGATTATCCTTATCTTCTATAGTTCTTTTAACTGGAGCTATGGTGATTTCACAACCTAAATATACATTGAAAAATATAGTTGGAAAGCAATCTAGTTTAGGGGATGTTACTATATTTAGCCAAGAGCAGAGAGGTATTTACTCTACTAATAATGTGATATTGTCCAAGGATAAGTATCAAGTTAATAAAAATATAAAGCAGAATCCTGATTTATATAAATATTCAAAGGAATTTAATGAAAATAGAGAGTTATTTAAAGGTTATGTATATGATACAGATTTCATATATTCGGATGAAAATAGTATAGGATATATAGAGTATATTGATGAACATTATGGAGAATCTGATATCACATTATCAACTACTATAAAAAATAAAAATTTAGATACAGAAGAAATTTCAGAGTTTAGAATAGAAATTCCAAATAGCTTAAAACCTGAAAATAATAATCAGCACAAACAATTAGTAACTAAGTATAATGGTGAAGTTTATATTATTTTACTTGGAGAGCAAGAAAGTAATCCTGATACAAAAAAGACCGGAAAAGATGAACTAGAATATTTTGTAGAAATATCTAAGATTGATTTTAACAATAAGGAAGCTAAATACATAAATAAGATTAATTTAAAGATAGATGATAAATCTAAATATAGAGTAGTTCCCCATAATCCATTCGTAATAGATAATAGGGTATATTTTTATTTAGAAGATCAAGATGGATTAAAAAATAATTATTATTTAGCTTATTATGATATAGAAAATGATAAATTTGATTACATAGATAATAAAATTAACTTAGAACTTCCTTTAGAATCATACCAACAAAATGTGGAAGGTGAAAAATTAAATTTATTATCTTATATAAGTAATAAAAATAAAATGGATTTAAGTTTATATACTATAGATTTAACAACTGGTAATGTAGTAGCTAACAATGAACAATATAGCATTAAAAAATCAAATAAAAATATGGATATAAATAAATTTAGAATTATAGATAATAAGATATACATATTGTCAAACTTATCTAATGTAGATAATATGAATTCAAGATTTAATAGAGAATGTACTGATAATGTAATGGTGTTAGATAAAACTAGTAAAAGTACATTATATATAGGTGAGTATAGACAAGGTGATGAATTTACATCTAATAGCTATATATTAAAAAATGATGAATTATAAATTAACAAGAGTGCTATGATTTTTCATAGTACTTTTTAATTTCTATGATACTTAGCAATTAAAAACTTATAGTAATTTATATATTAAATACTCTTCTAATGCTTATACATACTTCATATACTTAAAATATGGGGGTGATATAAGTGAAGAAAGTAAGTTTTAATATTAAAGGTGTAATATATGGAGTTATAGTTATGGCATTAATAATTGGTGGCTTTATAGTTATACCTAATATGTTTATGGAACAGTCAAAGCCAGTAGACTACACTATTTTACAAAGAGAAGCTATACCAGAAAAGATACTAGATATGATGGATAAATATGTGAACGAAGAAAGAGCATTAGCTGTTAAGTTAAATAATAAAATTTATGTAGTTGTAACTAGAGGTAATGATAAGAATCACGGTATAGAAATGGATAAAATAGATGTTGTAAAACAAGATGATAAAAATATAATGAGAGTAAAAGTAGTATATAAAGATAAGGAAAAATCATATCCATACATAGTAGTTGAAACTAATTTAAATGAATTACCTGATTCAATAGAATTGAACACATCGGTAGAGGACAATTAATAGAGTAAAAAATAATCGAGTTGATTTTATAATAAAAATCAACTCGATTATTTTTATAGGTAAGTTTTACAATACAAAAGCATCTTTTTCAATGGTAAATGCAGAAAAAACAATAACCAATATAAGGGTTTTAACATAGCATATATTATCATGAAAAAAGGGGTGTTATTTTGAGTACTATAGTTCATAAATATGGTGGGACATCAATGGGGAGTATTGAAAAAATAAAATCCGTTGCCAAAAAAGTAATATTAGAAAAAGAAAAAGGAAATGATGTAGTAGTTGTAGTTTCTGCAATGGGAAAAACAACAAATAAGCTTGTTGATTTAGCTAAGGAAATAGATATAAATCCGGATAAAAGAGAATTTGATGTACTTTTATCAACAGGAGAGCAAATATCAATATCTTTATTAGCTATTGCAATTCAGTCTTTAGGATATAATGCAATATCTTTTACTGGATATCAAGTTGGTATAAAAACAAAAGGTATACACTCAAAAAGTGAAATAGATAGTATTAATACAGATAAGATAAAAGAACATTTAGAACAAGGAAAAATAGTTATTGTAGCAGGTTTCCAAGGGATAAATGAAGATGGAGATATAACAACATTAGGAAGAGGAGGCTCAGACACTACTGCAGTTGCATTAGCCGCAGCTCTTGGGTGTAACTGCACTATATACACTGATGTAGAAGGTATATATCCTATTGACCCTAATTTATACCCTAATGCAAAGAAAATAGATTATATAGGATATAAAGAAATGATAGAAATGGCAAGGCTAGGTGCTGGTGTAATGGAATCTACTTCAGTTGAGATAGGTTATAGAAAAAGTGTACCAATATATGTAACTTCAAGTATCAATGATACTAAAGGAACTTATATAACTGATACTAAGGATAATTTTAATTGCAAAGATATAACAGGAGTAGCTATAGATGAGAATACTTCTATATTAAATGTAAAAAATATTTTATCAAAATCTAATGATATATCTTTAATATTTGAAATATTATCTAAAGAAAATCTAGAAATTAAGATGATAAACCAAATAGCTTCTGATGAAGGACGTATAAATCTTTTTTTTGTTTTAAATAAGGGTGATTTAGGTTGTATAGATGAAGCTATGAATGAAATAAAATTAAAATTAAATCATGTAGAAGTTTATCAAAAATCAGATGTAAGTACTATATCAGTTGTATGTAAAAATATTAATTATGATGTTATAAATAAAATATTTAATATATTCAAAGAGAACAATATTGATTTTAAGCAAGTGTTCACATCTGAATTAAGCATGTCTTTTATAGTGGACAATAAATATAGACAAAAATTTATAGAATTATTAGGAGTTGAGTTTAACTTATAGCATTTGAAAATATAAATACTGGGGGTTATTAAAATGAAGAAGGTAAACGTAGCTATAGTAGGAGCAACAGGAATGGTTGGTAGAACATTTTTAAAAGTTCTAGAAGAAAGAGATTTTCCAATAAAGAATCTATATTTATTTTCATCTGAAAAATCTGCAGGAACGGAGTTAGTTTTTAGAGGCAAAGAATATAAGGTAGAAGCATTAACAGAAGAATCATTCGACAGAGATATAGATATAGCTTTATTCTCAGCAGGAGGAGATGTAAGTAAGAAGTTTGCTCCTATAGCTAGAGACCATGGAGTTGTAGTTGTTGATAATAGTAGCGCTTGGAGAATGGAAAAGGATATACCATTGGTAGTTCCAGAAGTTAATCCGAAAGATATCGACTGGAATAATGGTATAATAGCAAATCCAAATTGTTCAACAATTCAATCTGTAGTTCCATTAACAAAACTTCACGAAACTTTAAAAATAAAAAGAATAATTTACTCTACTTATCAAGCTGTATCAGGTTCTGGAGTAGGTGGCATAAAAGATTTAGAAAATGGAATTAATGGTGGAGAAAATAAAAAATATCCACATCAAATAGCATATAATTGCCTTCCTCATATAGATGATTTTTTAGATAATGGTTACACAAAAGAAGAAATGAAAATGATTAATGAAACTAAGAAAATATTAAATGATGAAACTATAAGAGTAACAGCTACAACTGTTAGAGTTCCAGTTAAATATGGTCATAGTGTATGTATTAACTTAGAATTTGAAAATCCTTTTGAAATGGATCAAATATATAAATTACTTCAAGAAACTGAAGGGGTTGTTATAGTTGATGATGTTAAAAATAATGTTTATCCTATGCCTATAGACTTAGAGGGAAAAGATGAAGTTTATGTTGGAAGAATAAGAAGAGATTATAGTGTGGAAAATGGAATAAACATGTGGGTTGTAGCAGATAACATAAGAAAAGGTGCTGCAACAAATACCGTTCAAATAGCTGAATTATTAGTAAAAAAATTGAAATAGGGGGATTTTATTATGAAAAAATTATTTGAAGGATCTGGAGTAGCACTTGTTACACCTTTTAAAGATGGAAAAGTAAACTATGAAAAAATGGGAGAATTAATAGAATGGCATATAGCAAATAAAACAGATGCAATAATAGTATGTGGAACAACTGGAGAATCTGCAACTATGACAGATGAAGAAAGAAAAACAACTATAAAATTCGTAGTAGATAAAGTTGATAAAAGGATACCTGTTATAGCAGGTAGTGGAAGTAATAATACAGTATATTCAATAGAATTAAGTAAATATTGTCAAGAAGTAGGAGTAGATGGGTTATTAATAGTAACACCATACTATAATAAGTCAACTCAAGATGGATTAATAAAACACTATACAACTATAGCTAATAGTGTATATTTACCAATAATACTATATAATGTACCTGGAAGAACTGGAGTTAATATAAAACCAAATACAGTAGAAAAACTTTCTAAGATTGAAAATATAGTAGCAATAAAAGAAGCAAGTGGAGATATAAGCCAAGTTGCTGAAATAGCTAGATTATGTGGAGAAGATTTTGCAATATATAGTGGAAATGATGATCAAATAGTTCCTATACTATCTCTTGGTGGAAGTGGTGTTATATCTGTTTTAGCCAATGTATTACCTAAAGAAACACATGATATAGTAGAAAAATATTTATTAGGGGATGTTGTGGAATCTAGAAAATTACAATTAAGTGTAAATGAATTAGTAAGCTCATTGTTTATAGAAGTTAATCCAATACCAGTCAAGGCAGCTATGAATTTAATGGGAATGGAGGCTGGAGAACTTAGACTTCCATTGATAGATATAAGTAAACCGAATTTAGAGGTATTACGTAATAATATGGAGAAGTACGGAATTAAAGTAGATTAATTTAAAATAATAGAGGTGATAAGATGATAAATATAGTTGTCAGTGGATGTAATGGAGCAATGGGTAGAATGTTAGCTAAGGTTATAGACGAAACAGAAGATACAACGATAGTTGCAGGAATAGATAAGAATACAAATTTATATAAAAATAGTTACCCAGTATACGAATCACCATCATTGGTAAAAGAAAAATGTGATGTTATAATAGATTTTTCTAGTCCATCTAATATAAGTGGGTTGCTTGAATATGCAGTAAATAATAATGTTGCTCTTGTAATAGCAACAACTGGATTTAGTGATAAAGAAGAAAATAAAATAAAGAAAGCATCTAAATTTACAAGGATATTTAAGTCTTCGAATATGTCATTAGGCATAAATGTATTAATAAATTTAGCAAAACAAGCAACTGATACATTAGGTAATATAGCTGATATAGAAATAATAGAAAAACATCATAATAAAAAAGTTGATGCTCCAAGTGGAACTGCAAAAATGATAGCTAATGCTATAAATAAAGAGTTAGATGATTCAATGGAATTTAATTATGGAAGAAGTGGAAATGACGAAAAGAGAAAAGAAAAAGAAATAGGAATACATGCAGTGCGTGGAGGAACAATACCTGGTGAACATACAGTAATATTTGCAGGATTTGATGAGATTATAGAGATAAAACATACAGCTTTATCTAAAAAAGTTTTTGCTCAAGGTTCTGTAAAAGCAGCACAATATATTTTAAATAAAGAAAATGGATTATATGATATGAATAGCTTAATAGATAATTAATAAATTAAATTGGGTGCTACCTAATGATTAAAATCATTGGGAGGCACTCATTTTTATTGTCTTTAAATATTTTATATTTCGTTATTTAGATAAGTTGGAATTTATAAAATAAAGCTAATTAACATAATTATATAAATATAAATAAATATTTATATTTCAGATTGTAGACAAAATAGCCATTTTTAACTTATATAAAATGGCTATTTTCT
>Skinner_p2__coassemble_645_pt1 | contig 20418 bp, 18 predicted proteins | sample Skinner_p2__metabat2_high_PE_010 | metagenome-assembled genome bin Skinner_p2
TGTTATTTGGTCACCATATGAGAAATAAAACTATGTTTGCGCAATTAAAGAAGTATAAAGAAGAGGAATTTTTTGATGGAAATAATGAGATAGAAATAGAAGTTGAAAATGGTAAAGTTTTAAAATATAAAGTTTTTTCAGCATACGTTACAGATGCTAAAGATGATTATATTAAAACTAACTTTGAGAATAAAGCTCAATACAAAGAATTTTTAGAAGGCATAAAAAATAAATCAATATATAAATCAGATATAGCAGTAAATGAAGACGATAAAATAATAACTTTATCAACTTGTTCTTATGAATTTAATGATGCAAGAATGGTAGTTCATGGTAAACTTTTAGAATAATATAAATATATCTAATTATAAAAAGTAATTAGACTAGTAATCCATTATATAACTAAGTTAAATGCAAGTTATACAATGGATTTTATTTTATAAATTAATAATAAATTTACAAAGTAGTTATATGAAGGTCTTTAAATTATCATACTCTACAATGTTAAAAATTAAATTTATTAGTACAGTTTATATAATTAGTAAAGTTAATGATAGTATGAACTATATTTAAAATTATATGAAAAAAATTTGTGTATTATATATAAAGTAAGATATTTTAATAAGTTAAAAATATATCCTTGTAAGAGCTTAAAATAGTTTGAAGTATAAAGAGTATAATGTATTGTAAAATCACGTCGAATAGTGTATATTAGATAAGTATGATAGAATAAAATGTGAAACAAGAATTTAAATATTTTAACTGATTAATTTCAAAAGAATATTTAATGTATATCAGAAAAATATTACTAGAGGTGACATATGATACAGATAGAAAAACTAAAGAAAGTTTATGATAATGGCCATGAAGCTTTAAAAAACATTAATTTAGAAATAAATGAAGGTGAATTAGTGTGCTTATTAGGTCCTAGTGGATGTGGTAAAACAACGATACTTAATCTTTTAGCTGGATTATTAGATCCTACAAGTGGAGAAATCAAGTTTGATGGAGATTCAGTTGTAAACAAACATCCTAAGGATAGAAATATAGGACTTGTATTCCAAAACTATGCCTTATACCCTCACATGACTGTGTTAGAAAACATTATGTTCCCTCTAACAGTTGGTAAGAATAAAATGCCAAAAAGTGAAGCAATGGAAATCGCTAAGAAATATATGAAGATAACTAGTATAGAAGAATTAGCAGATAAGAAACCAGGTAATATGTCAGGTGGACAGCAACAAAGGGTTGCAATAACTAGAGCATTAGTTCAAAATCCAAAGGTCTTATTACTAGATGAACCATTAAGTAACTTAGATGCAAGATTAAGACTTAAGATAAGAGAAGAAATAAGAAGATTGGTTAAGGAAATAGGTATAACAACTATATTCGTAACTCATGACCAAGAAGAAGCTTTATCTATAAGTGATAGAATAGTTCTTATGAACCAAGGCGTAGTTCAACAATTTGATATACCACAAAACTTATACTTAGAACCAGCAAACCTATTCGTTGCACAGTTCATGGGTAATCCAATAATAAACATATATGAAATGGAAAAAGAAGGTAATGTACTAAAAGGAGAAAACTTCTCAATAGATTTAAGCCTATTAAATAAAGATAGATTTAAATCTGATTTAACTGAAGATAAGTATGTTGTAGGTATAAGACCTGAATACTTCGTAACAAGTAAAAATCCTTTATTCAATGTAGAAATAGAAACTGTTGAGTTAATAGGTAAAGACTGTATATTAAACTTCAAAGTTAATGGAGTAAATTCAAAATCAATAGTAGATGTAAATGACAACATAAGAGAAAATGATAATGTAGGATTTGATATAGATTACAATGGAATTTATGTATTCCAAGAGAATGGAGTTAGAGTATACTAATGAGAAAGTTAAAATATAGAGCGGAAAATTCACCACAAGCATGGTTATTCCTTTTACCGGCTTTAATAATAATAGGAGTATTTAATGTTTTACCTTTAATAAAAACTTTTATAATGTCTATGCAAAAGGGTACATTAAATAATTTACAATTTAATGGATTTAAAAATTTCCAAGTTGTATTACAAGACCCAAAATTTCATGATGCAATAGGAAATACAGCATTATTCTCATTTGTTGTTGTGCCAGTAGGTCTTATAATATCAATGTTTATAGCAATAACTATTTTTGAAAAAATTAAATATAAAAGCTTATTTGAAACTATATTCTTCATACCATATTTAACAAGTGTAATAGCAGTAGGTATAGTATTTAGATTTTTATTCAATGGAGATTATGGTTTTATAAACTATTTATTAAGTTTTATAAATGTTGGACAAATAAACTTCTTAGATGATCCAAGTATGAGTATGACTACTTTAATTCTATTTGGGATTTGGTCAGGACTTGCATTTAATATAATAATATTACTTTCAGGATTAAGAACGATTGATGACAATTATTACAAAGTTGCTGATATGTTTGGTGCAACTAAAATGGAGCAATTTTTCAAAATAACTTTACCGCAGTTAATACCAACAATAACGTTCTTATTAATGATGAATTTTATAAATGCATTTAAGGTATATGCACAAGTATTCTCATTATTTAATGGAAAAGCTGGAATAGCTAACAGTGCAACTACTGGAGTATTCTATATATTCAATAAATTCTATGTTGAGTACCGTTATGGTCAAGGTATGGCAGCTGCAGTAATACTATTTGCTTTAATATTATTATTTACATTAATTCAAAACTATGTTTTAAAAAGAATATCTAAGTAGGTGAAAAAATGAAAAAGGTTAATTTATTTATATCAAAAACATTTATAGCTATAATGGCTTTAATTACATTGTTTCCTTTTGTATACATGATATTATCAAGTTTAATGACATTCCAAGAGGCAACAAGTATACCACCGACATTTATACCAAAAGAATTACAATGGGAAAACTTTAAGTTAGCAATGGAGCAAGCACCTTTTGTTAGATATTTCTTTAATACAATATTAGTAGCAGGGCTATCAACAATAGGAACTTTAATAACTTCTATTTTAGCTGCTTTTGCATTAGTTAAATTAGAGTTTAAATATAAAAATGTTTTAGTAATGTCAATGGCAGCATTATTAATGGTACCATATGAAGTTACTGTATTTACAAATTATCAAACTATAGCTAATCTTGGATTATTAAATACATATACAGCTTTAATACTTCCATCATTAGCAAGTATATTCTATACATTCTACTTAAAGAATTACCTAACAAGTATACCGTTATCTTACTACAAAGCTGCGAAAGTAGATGGATGTGGAGATTTAGAGTTTATAAGAAGAATATTAATACCTCTTGCTAAGCCGTCTTTATTTACAATGGGGATATTAACATTCATAAATGGATGGAATTCATTCTTATGGCCGATACTTGTGACAAACAGTAAAGAAATGAGATTATTAAGTAATGGATTAAGTGCATTCGCAACAGAAAGTGGTACAAATGTACATTTACAAATGGCTGCTTCAACAATAGCGATAGTTCCAATACTAATTTTATACTTAATATTTAGAAAACAAATTATAAGAGGAGTTGTTAAGAGTGGCGTTAAAGGATAAAAAGACAAAAATCACGTTCCACAATGGTATTTTAACTATTGGTGGAACTATTATAGAAATAGCTTATGAGGATAGTCATATATTCTTCGATTTTGGTAGTGAGTATGATCCAGCATCTCCTCACCAACCTAAAGACTTACAAGACTTATTAGATATGAATCTTGTTCCATACTTAGATAATATGTTTGATCCAAGTATAGAGTTAAAGGGATATGAATCTAAAGAAGATAAATTTAAAGATACAGCTGTATTTTTATCACATGTTCATTTAGATCATTCAAAAATAATTAACTATTTAAATCCTTCAGTACCTTTATATATGTTAGAAGGAACAAAGTCATTACTTAATACATTAAATATAAATAATGACTTTTTATTCCCACTTCATAATCAAGGTAAATCTAATGTAAGAGAGATAAATGGAGTTAAAGAAAATGAAGTAGTTCAAGTTGGAAAAATAAAAGTTAAGGTGATGCCAGTTGACCATGATGCATATGGTGCAAGTGGATTATTAATAGAAACTCCAGATTTAGTTATATCATATACAGGGGATATAAGACTTCATGGATATAGAAAAGATGCAACTTTAAACTTCTGTAAAGAAAGTGAAAATTGTGATGTTTTATTAATAGAAGGTGTTACAGTTTCTTTCCAAGAGTTAAACGAAGATGCACGTGTGCCAGAAGATGAAAATGAACCAAACTTAATAGAAAAAATAAATAATATTGTAAAAGAAAATCCAAATAGACAAATGACTTTCAATTACTATATATCTAATATAGAAAGAATATTAAACATAATAAAAACTAATCCAAGAACTGTAGTTTTAGATGCATATTATTCATATGTATTAAAACATGCAACAGGATATCAATCTCATTACTATCAATTAGATGATAAAGATTATGGACTAGATAAAAATTACGAAGTAGAGTTTGAAAAACTTCTGCAAGATGAGGGTAGCTATTTCTGGCAATTAGATACACTTGCCATTGAACATTTTGATAGATTAAAAGAAAATGGAATTTATGTTCATTCAAATGCAACACCACTTGGAGATTTTGATCCAAAGTATGCACCATTTATAAAGAGATTCGAAGATCATAATATCGAATTCAAATTAGTAGGGTGTAGTGGACATGCGTACCCATTTGATTTGATTGAAATAATAGACTTAATTAAACCTAAGTTATTAGTTCCTATTCATTCTTATCATCCAGAAAGACTTTATAATAAGTCAGGTGAGGTACTATTACCAGAAAAGAAACAAACAATATAATTTTGGAGGAGACAAAATGAAGTTCAAAAAGTTATCAGCATTAGCGCTATCAGTAGCCTTAATGACAGGATGTAGTAATAGTGGGAAATCTACATCTCAAGAAGAAATAGTAACAGAAATAAAAGAACCAGTAGAAATAACATTCTGGCATGCCATGAATGGAGACTTAGAAAAGTCTTTACAAAGTTTAACTGATAAGTTCATGGAAGAAAACTCAAACATAAAGGTAACTTTACAAAATCAATCAAGTTACCCAGACTTACAACAAAAAATAACTGCTACTACAGCAAGTCCTAAAGATTTACCAACTTTAACTCAAGCTTATCCAGACTGGATTCTTAATCCAATAGAAGAAGGGTTAGTTGTAGACTTAAAGCCGTATATAGAAAATGAAACACTAAAATTTGATAACTACGAAGACATATTACAAGGATTCAGAGATGCAACTACAAGAGATGGAAAAGTATATGGAATACCTTTCAATAAGTCAACTGAAGTTATATGGTACAATAAAGATTTATTTAAAGAGTTAAATTTAGAAGTTCCAACTACATATGAAGAATTCGCTAATGTAGCTAAAACTATAAAAGAGAAAAAAGGTATAGTTGGTGCAGGATTTGATTCATTAAATAACTTCTATACTACATTCTTAAAGAATGAAGGAGTTTCTTTTGATAACAATACAGATGTAACTGGTAAAGAATCAGTTAAAGCAGCTAACTACTACTTAGATGGTGTTAAAGAAGGATACTTCAGAATAGCTGGTACAGATATGTACTTATCAGGACCGTTTGCTAATGAACAATTAGGTATGTATGTAGGTTCAAATGCAGGGGAGTCTTTCGTTAAGCAAGGTGTTAATGGTAAATTTGAAGTAGGTGTTGCACCATATCCAGCAAAGAATTCTCTGCAACAAGGTACTGATTTATATGTGTTCTCAAATGCAACAGCAGAACAAAGAACAGCAGCTTATGAATACTTAAAGTTCTTAACTAAAACAGAAAATCAAGTGGCTTGGGCTAAAGAAACTGGATATATTCCAGCTAGACAAAGTGCTATAGATTCAGAAGAATATCAAAATTCAGATAGCTTAGTTCCTTCAGTATTATCAAAATCTAGTGCTAATTTATTCACTAATCCTGTATTAAGAGGAGCTGATAGTGCATATAAAGAAGCTGGTACAGTATTAGAAGCTATATTATCAGATAAAAATTCTGATGTAAAATCAAAATTAGAAGAATATAAAAATACTTTAATGGGAATCTGGGAATAAGTATTTTCATGCAAAGGGGATGTCTTAATATTTAAGGCATCTTCTTTAATTTTATAATAAGGAGATTATTTATGAAACTTGTAATTTACCAAACTAGTGACTTACATGGATATGTATATCCAACTAATTATGTTAAAAAACAACCTCTTGGAATTTTAAAAATAGGGAGTTACATGAAAAAAGATGAATTAAATTATGATGCATCTTTGAAAATAGATTGTGGGGATTTAGTTCAAGGTTCTGCCCTTACACATTATTTATATAAGCATGATATGGAAAGTAACCCTATTATTGAAGGATTAGAAAATATAAAATATGATGCCTATGTTTTAGGTAATCATGAATTTAACTATGGATTAGATTATTTAAATAAATCATACTCTCCAGTAAGTGATAAAATTATAAATGGAAACATACAAGGTTTAGCTTTTGATACAAAACCATATAAAATATTTGAATTTGATGGATTCAAAATTGGATGCATAGGATTTACAACATCATTTATACCTAACTGGGAGAGACCATGTAATATAGAAGGATTAACATTTAATGACCCAGTTGAAACATATGCAAAATATGAAAAAGAGTTAAAGGAAAGCTGTGATTTTATAATAGTATGTTATCATGGTGGATTTGAAAAAAGTTTAGAAGACAATACAACACCTACAGAAGCATTAACAAAAGAAAACCAAGGTAGTGAACTTTTAGAAAAGTTTGATTCAATAGATATGATTTTAAGTGGTCATCAACATAGATCATTTATTACAAAGATAGATAATAGAATATGTTCTCAGCCTCTTAACAATGGGCAAAATTTCACAAAAATAGTTATAGATACTGAAACTAAAGAGATAAACTATGAATTAGTAGAAGCTAAGGATATAGATGTTGAAATTGATGAAAAGCTTCAAAGCATATTTGATGATACAGAAGCTAAATTGCAGTTATACTTAGATCAAGAAATAGGTAAATTTGATAAAGATATAATTGTGGATGATATATTCGATGCAAGACTAAATGGTCATCCAATTATAAATTTCTTACATGAAGTACATCTTGAAGCAGGAAATGCTGATATTTCTGCATTATCTTTATTTGATAGTACAATTGGATTTAAGAAAAATGTATCTATTAGAGATGTATTGATAAATTATCCTTATCCAAATACATTAAAGATTCTTAAAGTAAAAGGTGAAAATATAAAAAAGGCAATTGAAAAGGCAGCTACTTACTTTGTTTTAGAAGATAATAAAGTAGTTGTAAATAATGCATTTTTAGTGCCTAAGGTTCAACATTATAACTATGATACATTTGGTGGTCTTGACTATGAAGTAGATTTAAATAGAGAGTTTGGAGATCGTGTTGTTTCTATGAAGAGAAATGGTAAAGATATTGATTTAGAAAAGTACTATAGTGTTGTAATGAATAACTACCGTGCAAGTAATACTTCTATATATCCTAGTTACGAAGGCGCAGAAGTTTTAGGTGAAGTAAATATAGATATAAGTGAAATTATAATTGACTATATACAAGATAAGAAAATAATTAAAACTGTAGATAATAGCAATTACAAAATTAAATACTAAAACATATTATACTTTAAGGTCTAATTCAAAATGCATAGATTAAATGGCATTTTGGATTAGACTTTTATTTTTATTATATATTGGTAGAATTATTCTGTTTAAACTATCAAAATAAAGTATATTAATTATAATATAAATGATTATATAAAAACAACTATACAAGGGAAGGCATATATGGAAGAATCAAGAATTATAAAAATGATAAATAATAATCCTAGTATTATATCAACAATAAACAATCCAACAGATGAAATGAAATTGTTAGCTATAAAAAAAGATGGATTAACATTAGAGTATATAAAAAATCCAACTAAACAAATGCAAGAGTTAGCATTAGATAATAATATTAGAGCTATTAGATATATAGAAAATCCGACAGAAGAAATGATGATAAAAGCTGTAAATGCAGGATGGAGTATATTAGATTATATAAAAAATCCAACAGATAAAGTAATTGAATTAGCTATAAATCAAGCTGGATGGGCTATAAAATATGCAAAAAATCCAAGTGAAGAGCTACAATTATTAGCAGTTAGAAAAAACTATGACTCAATAAAATTTATAAAAGAGCCTTGTGAAAGTGCTCAAAAAGAGGCTGTAAAAATAAGTTATGATGCATTAAGATATATAAAAGCGCCAAGTCGTGATATAGAAATTGAGGCGATTAAAAATAACGAGGCGGCAATTAGCTTTATACATGACTTAGATAAAGAGAAAATATTAGATTTATTAAAAGAAAATATTTTAGTAATTAAATATGTTGCAAGAGAAATATCTAAAGAGGATTTAGAAGAAGTTTTAAAAGAAGTTTTATCGAAGGAATATGTAGAAGAAAAGTATGTTAGAGACTTTTTATCTTGTAGTATTATAGATAGAAATAGTAAAAGTTTTGAAATAGATAAGATATTATTTACTTATAAGTATGGAAGTAAAAAAGCTAAAAAATTAGCTGTAGATGAAAAATTAAAGATGATATAGGAGATAAAAATATGAATTTTATAGAGACGTTAAAGAGTGTTGACTTAGTATTAGCAACAAATGAAGTACCACTAGTGGTAGGAGAAAGTGGAATAGGAAAAACAGCATTAGCAAAGAAACTTGCAAGTGATAATAATTGGAGTCTAGTTGTTATTGACGGAAACTTACTTAAAGAAGGTGAAATAGGTGGACTTCCAACTATAGAATCTTACACAACAACAAACTCTAATGGAGAAAAAATAGAAAAGAAAATTACAGTATATGCAGTTCATAACAAATTAAGAGAAATTGATGAAGAAATAGCTAAAGGAAAAAGCGTCCTTTTATTTATAGATGAAATAAACCGTTGTGAACATACAGTACAACAAGAATTAATGAACTTAATATTAAATAGAGAAATAAATGGATATAAGTTACATGATGATGTAAAACTATTAGCTGCAATGAACCCATCAAGCAAATACGGTTCAGACTTTGATTACCAAGTTGTTGATATGGATGCAGCACAAGAAAATAGATTTGTATGGTTAAACATGGAACCTGATTATAATCAATGGCTAAATTGGGCAATGGATGCAGGTATAGAACAAAAGGTTATAGAGTTTATATCAACATTCCCTGAGTATTTACACAGAATAAATGAAGATGATGTACGTGCAACTCCAAGAAGTTATGAAAGAGTTTCAAAGAGTTATAAGATTTATAAAGAACAGAAAGACTTAATACCAAGAAGTGTATTTTTAAATGTTATAAAAGGTAATATAGGAAAAGTAATAGCTGAAGAATTTATAAGCTTTGTTGAGTCTGATTGTAGTCCATTAATATCTTATGAAGATGTGTTTTCATGTGAAACTTTAAGTTCAAGTGTTATAGAAAAAGTAAAAAGTGAAAGTCATACAAGACTTTATTTATCAGCAATGAATATATTAAAAACATTAGAATCAAACCTTAAAAATGATGACAATATATCGGAAAATAATATAAATAGATTTATTGAGTTTTTAAAATTATATCCTGTTGATTTAATGGTAGGGATTATGAAAGATATAAAGAGTAATTATATAAATATATATAGTAGAGCTATAGAAAATGAAGAATTCGTAGAATTATACTTTGAATCTTATAGTATGATAAGGGGATAATCTATGGAAAGTTATTTTGATAAACAATCTAAATACCTTTATGATAAAGCAGAAGAAATAATAAATACTTATGCTATGCTAAAGGCAAATAAAAAAGGTGAAAATTTTGATATAGAGATACCACAAGATTTTAAAGATGAGTTTTTTAAATTAGTAGACAAAGTTAACTTAAGTCTTATGGAAGATAAAGATAACTTTTATGGATACTTTTTATTTCAGACTTTAAGAGATATTAGATTTGATATAAGTAGTCCAACTGCTGTAAACTTTAAAGGAGCTAAGTATGTAATATATTTCAATCCAATAATATTTTTAAGTCTTGATATGAAACAGATGGAAAGTACTATAAAGCATGAAATACTTCATATACTATCTCTTCACATATTAAGAGGAAAAGAATTAAAAAACAAGTATAGTACATTAGCTATTAATATTGCAATGGATGTAGTAGTAAATCAATACTTAAACTATTTACCACCATATGCAACAACGCTTCAATGGTTAAACTATAATTATAACTTAAAACTTGAACCATATGAGTCTTTTGAATATTATGTAGAAAAGATTCAAACAGAACTTGATTTACAAGAAGTGGATGAAAATGGTGAAGAAGTTGATAATCATGAAAATGAAAATATAGAAACTGAATATAATCCAGAGTATACTCATGATATTTGGGAAGAGTCTGATGAGATAGATGAAAAAACTCTTAAAGAATTTACAGAGAAGTTTGTTAGTTTATCTCAAAAAGGTGAAATACCAAACTATTTAGGAGGATTAATTTCTGCACTTAAAAATAGTAAGGGAGAGTTACCTTGGAATTTATATCTTAAAAAACTTATGGGGACAGTTGAAAGTAATAGAAAGAAAACTATAACAAGAAGAAATAGAAGACAACCAAATAGACTTGATTTAAGAGGAGAACTTAGAGGTCATAAAGCAGAAATAGCTGTTGCACTTGATACAAGTGGAAGTATTAGTGATGAAGAATTTAAACAAGCTATTAAGGAAGTTCTTAATATAGTAAAAAACTATAATCATGAAATTACTATTATAGAATGTGATAATGAAATTAGACGTACTTACAAAGTTAAATCTGTAAAAGATATAAAAGAGAGAATTAATATAAGAGGTGGTACTAAGTTTACTCCAGTTTTTGAATATGCTAATAAGAAAAAACTTAATTTATTAGTTTACTTTACTGATGGTAAGGGAGAAGATAGATTAGAAGTTATACCTAGAGGATATAAGGTTTTATGGGTTATTTCAGGAAGAGGAGATAAATTATCATTAAATAATTCTTATGGGGCAGTTAAAAAGCTTAGTAAGGTTGAAGTAAAAGAAGATACTATAGATATGAGTGATGTTAGAGATGATGGATATTCAATGAATAACCAACAGCCAATGTTATAAATCTTATTCATACTATCTTATAGTAAATATTTAATATTATAGTATGTTTTAATACAATGTTGAAATTAGATAAATTTTGAATAACAAAAAATAAAGAGTTGTATGAGATTATAAATACAACTCTTTATTTTAGTTCTCATTATATGAATATTACGAACTAACTATAAGTTAAAAATGACCATACACTATAGTTAAAATTATTAAAAGTGCTAATGTATGGTAATTATGAATAATAGGTAAGTTTTTTCATAAGTATGAACTAATTTTATATAAAATATTACATTTAATTACTTTTGTATGATATAATACACCCTAAGAAATTGCAATCTATGAGTGTTGGTTTCATATAGTCCTAGTTCCTACAGTAAGTAGGAATGAGGTGTATTCTATATGGAACTAATGATAGATTTTATCTTAGGGCTTATGATTTCTATCTGTATTGGTTTAAGTACCAACTACATATATGATAAAATAAAAAACAACTCTTCTAGTGCAAATAGAAAAAGTGGTTTGGAATTTGAATTTAAAATCAAGTTCAAATTCTTTAAATAGTCTATACTAGAAACCACTACTCTACACCACTAGATTGTGGTTTCTTTTTTATTTTATCTATATTCATATTATACTACATTAATCAAAAAAATAAACAAAAAAATAAATTTATTATTAAGTTCTTAATATATAACAATTACGAAGTTAATTATATTGTATCATTTTTAATATTAATTTAAAAACATAGTCTAATAATAAAATATTAAGAGATAATATTAACATAAAATAAGGATAAATCATAATATGTATCGTGATAATTGATTATATTATTAGGAGGTATATTATGGATAAATCTTGTCCTAAATACGATATACAAAAGGTATTTTCAGCATATAACCCATCTAGACCAAATGCGTATGCTCAAATAAAAGGTGGACCTTTAGCACCTTGTATAAGGGGAACTATATATTTATACCAATTAGGTGAAGGAGTATATATAAAGGTATATATAACAGGTATACCTAATGTAAATAATCAAGCTAGTTCTTTCCATGGACTTCATATTCATGAGGTTGGAGATTGTTCTATTGGTAATAATAGTGATCCATTTACTGCTGCAAAATCTCACTTTAATTCAAGTAATGTAGAGCACCCTATGCATGCTGGTGACTTACCACCAGTTTTATCAGCTAATGGTATAGGAATACTTTCCACATTTACAAATAGATTTACTATAGATGAGGTTATAGGTAAATCCTTCATACTTCATTCAGGATATGATGATTTTACTTCGCAACCAGCAGGAAATTCAGGTGCAAGATGGGCGTGTGGAGTAATTGAGTATTATTAAAACTTAAAGTAGAAATTTTAAATTACTCATTTATATTAATAAATAATATAAATAGAAAAGCTCTTGAAATTATATCAAGAGCTTTTCTATTTTTATAATAGATTATAAATAAAAGTTTTATTAGTTAATTAAATGGGGGATAAAGTATAGTAAGTATATAATAAAATTTATAAAATATGTCGATATTTATAATATTTTCTACTATTTTATATTGACTATATAAAACTATATGGTATAATAAAAATATAAATCAAGTGATAATGATTATTAATGATGATACGTTAATTATAATAAAGTAAATAGGAGGACATCAATGAGAAGACTAAAAGCATTAGTAGCATTAAGTTTAACAATAGCTACTTTAGGAATAGTTACTGGTTGTTCAGGAACTAATACTAATGAAGAAACTGCAAAAGCAGAAACAAGAGTGGTAGAAACAGTTAAAGGAGAAGTTGAAATACCAGCTAATCCACAAAGAATAGTAGATATATCAGGGAACAGTGAAGAGTTAGTATTATTAGGATACACTCCAGTAGGAACTTCAAACGTTGACTCATATCAACCAGATTCAGTACCAGCATATATAGAAGATAAATTAGGAGATACTAAAGTAGTAGGACATGCTATGGAAGATACTGCTGATATAGAAGCGATACTTGGATTAAACCCAGATTTAATAATAATGGCTCCAAGACAAGAAAAAATATATGATCAATTAAAAGAAATAGCACCAGTAGTTATGTTAGATGATGAATACAATGACTGGGAAGGAAAATTAATGGATGTAGCTGACATATTTGAAAAGCAAGATGAAGCTCAAAAATGGTTAGATGAATATTATGCAAAAGCAGAAGAAGTTGGTAAAGAGATAAAAGCTGCAAAGGGTGAAGATGAATCATATGTAGCAATATCAACAGATTTAGCAAATGGACAATTCTTCGTATTTACTAGCGGTGGAATGGGTACAGTATTAAGTGAAGATATGGGTCTTAAGCAACCAGAAAAAATACCAGCACAAGATTCTATAGAATTACCTAAAGTTACTCTTGAAGGTTTAGATGAAATAGATGCTGATAATATAGTACTTATAGGAAGCGATTCTGATAAGGCTGAGTTAGAAAAAAATTCCGTTTGGAATGAAATAGATGCTGTAAAAGAAGGAAATGTTACATTTTTAAACAATAGTCCATACTTCAGTCAACCATACAACCCAATAGGAAGATTATTAATACTAGATACAATAAAGGATGAACTTGTAAAATAATGAATAAATAGTAGGTGGAAGGGTATAAATATCTTTTCACCTACTATTTATATTTATAGGTAAATACAAGGAAATTTATGGAGGAGATATGAAGAAGATTAATAGAAAAAAAGCTGTATATATGCTTATGCTTGTAGGTATAGTATTGCTACTAGTTGGAATAGTAACTTCTATTTCTTTAGGAGCGAAGAATATAGATTTATCTACAATAGTAAATAGTATACTTCATGATAATAATGATATAAATACTAAGATAATTAGAGATGTAAGAATGCCTAGAGCTATTGCAGCAGCACTTGTAGGTGGTTTTTTAGCAGTAGCAGGTGCAATTATGCAAGGTATAACTAGAAACCCTATAGCAGAGCCATCTGTAATGGGAATAACACAAGGTGCTACATTTATGATAGCTGTGGCTTTAGTAATACAAAGAATGTTCCCAAATTTAATAATAAGTAGTTTTGCAATGATGATGTTTGCATTTGCAGGTGCAAGTATAAGTGGACTTTTAGTTTACTTTGTAAGTTCAAGAAGTATGAGAAAAGTAGATCCTGTAAAACTTGCATTAGCAGGAACTGCATTAGGAACATTATTAATATCATTAGCTATGGGTATATCAATGTACTTTAACTTATCTCAACAACTTACATTTTGGATATCAGGAGGGGTAACCGGAGCAAAATGGAGTAGTATAACACTATTAGCAATAGTAGGAGGAATTGCTTTAATAGGAGCAATTATTATAGCGCCTAAAATAACAATATTAAGTTTAGGTGAAGAAATAGCTATAGGATTAGGACAAAAAACAAATAAAATAAGATTCATAAGTATATTACTAGTAATATTATTAACTGGTGCATCAGTTTCTGTTGCAGGTAATATAGTTTTCGTAGGACTTATAATTCCACAAATAGTAAGAGGAATAGTTGGTGCAGATTATAAATATATAATACCAAGTTCGATGGTATTTGGTTCAGTTTTACTAGTATATAGTGATATTTTAGCAAGAATGATAAATCCGCCATATGAAACTCCAATAGGTTCATTAACTGCATTATTAGGAGTACCGGTATTTATTTATCTTGTTAGAAAGGATTCAAAATAGGTTATGAATATAAAGAAAAATAAAAAATTTATAATAGTCATTGGTATATTATTATTAATGATATTTGGGACTTTTTTAATTAGTTTAAATATGGGTTCATTATCAATATCACCTGGTGATGTTATAAAAACCTTAATAGGACAAGGTAGTAAAGCACATGAAATAGCAATATTTAAATTAAGACTACCTAGAATAGTAATTGGAATACTTGTAGGGACTGCGTTAGCAGTAGCAGGTGCTATACTTCAAGGTGTTACAAAAAATGATTTAGCAGACTCTGGAATACTTGGTATAAACTCAGGTGCTGCATTATTCGTTGTTATATATATATTCTTAATGAATGGAAATGTATATGATGGTGTAAGTAATCTTACAATATTTACAATGCCAATAGTAGCTCTTAGTGGTGCATTATTTGGAGCATTTTTAATATATATACTTGCATGGAAAAATGGAATAAATTCATCAAGATTATTATTAGTAGGTATAGGTATAAACATAGCCTTTACATCAATACTTACTATATTCCAATTAAGATTTACGACACAAGAGTTTAATAGAGTAATGGCTTGGACAAACGGAAGTATATGGGGAACTAACTGGACTTATGTTATAGCAGTTTTACCATTTATATTAGTAATTACTTTATTAGCAATGTATAAATCGAGATACTTAGATGCACTAAACCTAGGTGATGAAGTGGCTACTGGTTTAGGTGTAGAGGTAGAAAAAGAAAGAATAAAATTAATAATACTTGCAGTTGTACTAGCTGGGGTTGCAACATCTGTAGCAGGAAGTATCGGATTTTTAGGATTAGTTGCACCTCATATAGCAAGAAAATTAGTAGGACCAAAACATAAAAAATTAATACCTACTGCAGCACTTGTAGGTAGTACAATACTTTTAGTAGCAGATACTATAGCAAGAAATATAATAGCACCTAGAGAATTATCAGTTGGTATAGTAGTAGCGATAATAGGTGTACCATACTTTATTTATCTAATGTTAGCAGACTAGATAATATATAAATTATACTTAAAAGGAGATAAACATGAGTTGTATAAGTACTAGAAACTTAAATATTTCTTATGGGAATTTAGATATAGTAAAAGATTTAAATTTAGATATACCAAAAGGTAAAATAACTACAATAATAGGTTCAAATGGTTGTGGAAAATCTACAATATTAAAAACAATAGCAAGAATTATACAAGCAAAAAGTGGAGATATATTTGTAAATAATATAAATATAAAAGAACAAAGTCCAAAGGAATTAGCTAAAGTAATGGCAGTTTTACCTCAAAGTCCACAAGCACCAAGTGGGCTTACAGTAGAGGAGTTAATATCTTACGGAAGATTCCCTCATCAAAAAGGGTTTGGTAAAATGAAAAAAGAAGATGAAGATATAGTAACATGGGCACTTAAATCAACAGGAATAGAAGAGTTTAGAGAAAGACCTATGGAAGCTTTATCAGGAGGTCAAAGACAAAGAGCTTGGATAGCTATGGCTTTAGCTCAACAAACTGAAATACTTATACTTGATGAGCCAACAACATATTTAGACTTAGCTCATCAATTAGAAATATTAAAATTATTAGAAGAATTAAACAGAAAGCAAGGAACAACTATAGTTATGGTTATACATGAACTTAATAATGCAGCTAGATTCGCAGACCATATGATAGGTGTTAAAAAAGGAAAAGTAGTTTGTGAAGGAACTGCTCATGAAGTAATGACAAAAGAAAACTTAAAAGAGTTATTCAATATAGATGCTGAAATAGTTAATGACCATAGAAATAACAAGCCTGTATGTTTAACTTATGATATGTTAGTTTAGGAGATAAATATGGAAAGTCAAGCAGTAATAAAAGATGAATTAAAAGAAGAGAAAATATGGCGTTTAATTGTAAAATATTCAGTACCAGCTATTTTAGCTATGATGGTAACATCTTTATATAATACAGTAGATAGAGCATTTATAGGTTCTATGAAAGATGTAGGAGCATTAGCTATATCAGGGCTTGGAGTTACAATGCCAATACTTACAATATTAGGAGCATTTTGTGTTGGACTTGCAGTGGGAGGAAGTACAAATATAGCAATTAAACTAGGAGAAGGAAATAAAGAAGAAGCTGAAAAATCATTAGGTAATACTGTAGCAATAGAATTATTAGTTGGTATATCAATGATGATTATATCAATATTCTTCTTAGAAGATATTTTATATTTCTTTGGAGCTAGTAATGATACTATAAAATACTCAATGGATTATATGAGTGTAATAATGTGTGGTGCATGGTTTAACTTACCAGGATTTGCAATGAACAGTGCTATAAGAGCAGAAGGAAATCCTAAATTTGCATCTAATATGATGATAATAGGTTGTTTGCTTAATTTAATACTAGATCCTATATTTATATTTGGATTTGATATGGGAATTAAAGGAGCAGCACTAGGAACTGTAATATGCCAGTTAGTAATTTGTTTATGGTCGGGATATTATTTTACGTTAGGTAAATCAAAATTAAAGTTAAAATTAAAAAATATAAGGATAGAATCAAAAATAATAAAAGGAATAGTAGTAATAGCTTTAACACCATTCTGTATGGAACTTGCGTCAGGATTTATACATTTAATAACTAATAAGGTTTTAAAAGTATATGGTGGAGATTTAGCAATAGGTGCTATGACAGCTATAACCTCTATAAACTTATTATTTATGATGCCTGTATATGGTATAAGTCAAGGTATGCAAACTATAATTGCTTATAACTATGGAGCTAAACAATTTGATAGAGCTAAAAAGGCATTATCAATAGGAATAGTAGGAGCAGTTGGAATCTTATCGTTTGGACTTATAGCGATTATATTATTCCCGAAACAGTTTATAAGTATATTTACTAAAGATGCGAGGCTTATGGAGTTAGCACTAAATGGAATATCTATTTATTCATTAACATTACCTGCAATAGGTATATGTGTATTAGGAACAGTTTATTTCCAATCTATAGGTAGTGCAAAGAAATCAATTGTACTTAGCTTATTAAGACAAGTTATTGTGTTTATACCATTAATACTAATAGTACCAAAGTATTTTGGACTAAATGGAGTATGGGCAGCACAACCTTTAGCAGATATAGTGTCAATGATTATAATAGTATTATTCTTAATAAAAGAATTTAAAGATTGTAAATTATAAAATTTAATATTAAAGATTATATTAAACACTGAAATTTTAAAATACTCATATCAACTAGATATGAGTATTTTTGATTGATTATGAATAGAACATCATTAAACGTTAAATATAAAGATATATAAATTACCATGAATATAAAAAATATTACTTTATACATTTGTATTGAAGTGATATAATTTATTTTTGATAAAAAATAATGAATTAGGGGGCATTTATGACTGAGAAAAATACTCATAATTATAAAAAAGATGTCTTAAGGTTAGCAACATTTATAGGTCAATTGATGCTTAGTAATGGAGCTGAAACTTACAGAGTTGATGATACCGTAAAAAGAATTTGTAGTTCACGAGGATTTACGCACATAAATGTATTTATGGCACCTAACACAATTATAGTATCTGATGATAGATTTGATGGATATACATTTATGAAGGTAATAGAAAGTCGATGTATAAATTTAAATAAAATAGACTTATTAAATGATTTTTCTAGAAAGTTTGTTAGTCAAACGGACATGTCAATAGATGATGCAATAGAAGAATTAAAAAACCTAGAAGAAAAACCACCTCATACACAAAGCGCTATAAATATATGGACAGCAATTGGTTCATCTAGTTTTGCTGTATTAGTTGGAGGGGATAATGTATTAACCTTTATGTTAACTCTTATAACATCAGTAATGGCTATGATTATATATGATAAAGTAAAAAAAATAAGCAACATTCCAGTTTTTGCTACATTAGTATCATCAATAATTATAGGTCTTTGTGGAGTAGGGGTTGTAGAAATTGGAATACTGGAGACACCAAAGATGTTGATAGTAGGGTCAATAATGCCTCTTTTACCAGGAGTACCATTTATAAAGGCTGTAAGAGACTTGGTATCAGGAGAACTTATGTCAGGAGTAGGACGAGCAATTGATGCAGGTATTATTGCTACAGCCATTGCAGTAGGTGTAGGTATAGCGATGAATATATATGTTAGATTTGGAGGCGTATTATAATGATTTGGATGCCGATGTATATACATGTAATATTTTCATATTTAGCAGCAGTTGGTTTTGCAGTATTTTTAAATTCTCCTAAGAAAACACTTTATGTAGCTGGTGGTATAGGAATGATATCATGGGTTATATATGTACTTTTAATGAGAATCAATATTGATATGATGACTTCGAATTTTATAGCATCATCTGTTGCAGCATTACTAAGTGAAATATTAGCAAGAAAGATGAAAAAACCTACTATATTATTTATAGTTCCTGGGATAATAACCTTAATACCAGGTCTGGGATTATACAATACAATGTCTTATGTTGTAGAAGGTGATTTCCAATTAGCTTTCACTACAGGTGCTAATGTTCTTTTAACAAGTGGAGCTATAGCTCTTGGGGTTATTGTAGTTTCATCTTTATTTAGAACATATTATAGAAATTTAAAGTTAATATTAAGCAAAGAAGAAGATAGAAAAATTTTATAGAAGAGTATAAGTAGAAGATATTAACGCATGAGTTGATATCTTTTTTAGTATTAAGGATATTATAGTATATTTTATATACACTATTTAATCTTAAAATTATTACAGAATATCATAATTATGTAATTCTGGAAATAAATATTTTAGTATTATATTTGATTATATGATATTATATAAAGATAAATTAAACTATTTAGAAGGGATTATTATAATATGCAGTATGAAAAATTAAATAAGAGAGCAATCTTCTGTATATTTATATCTGAGCTAATTGAAATTATAATAAAATATATTATTTTAATGTTCATATTATATTTTCCGTTAAAATTTTTTCCTAAAATAATTTCAATTATATTAATATTTTTAATTTTAAAAGATATTTTATATTTAATGATATGGCCTAAAATAAAGTATGAGAGATATAGATACTCTATTACAGAAGATTCAATAGAGGTTAAGGAAGGTTTTTTATTTGTCGAAATAAATGTAGTTCCAATTGAAAGAATTCATAAAATTACTATAAAAAAAGGTCCTATTGATAAATTATTTAATTTATCCAAAGTAATTTTAACAACGGCAGGTGGAGATGTAACAATTAAATTTTTAACTGATGAAAAAGTTAAAGTTATATCGAGTATATTAAATGATAAAATAAATGAAATAGCCAAAGAAGCAAAAGTACATGGGAAATCTTCAGCTTAGGAGTTAGATTTATGAAAAAAGAGAAGTTTAGGTGTCATCCTAGCATTATAATAGAAAAAATA
>Skinner_p2__coassemble_672_pt1 | contig 19841 bp, 17 predicted proteins | sample Skinner_p2__metabat2_high_PE_010 | metagenome-assembled genome bin Skinner_p2
TTAACGTGTGGTTTATTTCTTTCAAATTTAGCTTTAGCCATTTTGAAATACCTCCTTGATTAATATTTTTAATTTATTACGCTTATAATAAGCTTATGGTAAGTATTTTACTATTAATCATTTCTGTTTTCAAGATGTTTTTCCAATTTTCTCTTTACTCTTTGAAGAGCATTGTCTATTGATTTTACATCTCTTTTAAGCTTGTCCGCTATGTATTGATATGACTTACCATTTAAGTAGTATTCCACAACTTGTAATTCTAAATCACTTAGTAACTCATTCATCTTCGATTCTATGTGCTTTAGCTCTTCTTTACTTATTATAAGCTCTTCTGGATCTGTAACTATACTAGTTGCAATTATATCCAAAAGTGTTCTTTCTGATTCCTCATCATATATAGGTTTATTTAAAGATATATATGAATTAAGAGGTATATGTTTCTGCCTTGTTGCCGTTTTTATTGCTGTTATTATTTGTCTAGTTATGCAAATCTCAGCAAATCCTTTAAATGAATTTGTTTTAGTTGCATCAAAATCTCTAACCGCTTTATATAGTCCTATCATTCCCTCTTGAATTATATCTTCTTTATCTGCACCTATTAAAAAATATGACTTTGCTTTTGCTTTCACAAAATTTTTATACTTTTTTATAATATATTCTAATGCTATTTTATCCCCTTTGCTTGCTTTTAATACTATATCATATTCATCTTGCTGACAGTTATCTATCGATTCATAGAATTCATCATTAGCTACTAACATGTTTTTCTCCCCCATTAAACATTTTCATAGCTTTATTATAATCTAATAAATTTAGTGTTTTCAACGGTTTCTACGAATGTTCTCAAGTTTCGACAATGTTTCCTTATCTAACCTATCTTCCAACCAATTTCGTTGAATTTTTTTATGTACACTAGTATTTTTTTCTCTTATTTTAGACTTCGCATTTTCTAAGTCTAATTTTAATTCTCGAGAAGTTATTCTACTTGCACCTTTACCTAATACAATTTGCTGCTCTGCATAGTCATTAGTAGCAACTTTTACATCATCATATTTGGATAAAGATCCTATAAATTTTTCTATATAACTATCTGCAGTTTGATATTCTTTTGTATAAACTATAGTTATATTTTTTCTTTTTTCTATTTTTTCTTTACAACTTTTTATATTATAGGCATCAAAAACTATTATACCTAATCTCCCTGTAAATTCAGCATATTCAATTATAGCATCGATCAATTTTTCTCTGGCATGTTCTAAGTCTGTTATAGCTATATCCTTCAGTTCATCCCAGGCATTTATAATATTATAACCATCTACTATTAAATAGTCTTTTTTATTTCTTCTCATCAATTTACTTATTACCTAATCTTTGCTTAAATATCTCGTATAGTAGAATTCCTGCTGCTACTGAGGCATTTAATGATGTTACGTTTCCTATCATAGGCATCTTAACAGTAAAATCACAATTTTGTTTAACTAATCTAGATATCCCAAATCCTTCACTACCTATAACTAGTCCAAGCGCTCCTGTAAGATTTTGTTCATAGAATGTCTGACCATCCATATCAGCTGCAGCTATCCATAAACCTTCATCTTTTAATTTTTTTATAGTATTAACTATATTAGTAACCTTACAAACAGGAACGTATTCTACTGCACCTGCAGATGCTTTAGCTACTACAGGTGTTATATGTACTGACCTTCTTTTAGGTATTATAACTCCATGAGCTCCAACTGCATCAGCTGTTCTTATTATAGATCCAAGATTATGAGGATCTGTTATCTCATCAAGTATTATGAAAAATGGGTCTTCGTTTTTAGCTTTAACACTTTCTATTAATTCATCTAACTCCCAGTACTTATACTCACTTACTTGAGCTATAACACCTTGATGAGAATGGCTAGTGCTTACTTCATCTAATTTGTGTCTATCTACATATTGTATTACTATATTTTTTTCTTTAGCCATGCCTATTATTTTTTTGATAGAACCTTCTTTAGCCGAATTTGCTATCATTATTTTATCTATTTCTCTATCATTTTTTATTGCTTCTATTACAGGATTTCTTCCTTCTATTGTTGCCAAACTTTCCACCGCCTATAAATTTTTAAATTTTTCTCTTATTTCAACTATTTTACCACAAGTCATGTTACCTTCTGGACATGGTCCTTGAACACAATTTGGTCCCATATTTTTAAATAATATCGGAGCTACTTGCTTTAATTGTCTTAACATTTCTATAGATAACTCCCTTATTTCCCATTGTGCTCTTTCACAGCATCTATGGTTTAAGAAATTATATAAACTTCTTACATTCATAGTAAATACCATTTTTGTCTCGCAAGCATTAGGAAAAACATATCTAGCATCTTCTATCGCTTGCTTTTCTGCACTTCTTTTTGCTTCTTTCTCATTTTTTCCATTTTTTATTAATTTATTATAGTGTTTTTCAAATAATATTTCTACAAGATTATCATAAGCTTCTTGATCTTTCTTCATTGTTTCTATGAATATCTCTCTTGCCTCATCTATTTCATTTATATGGTGAGGAATTATGTATTCAAATTGATTTAACTTGACATATCTTTGACTTTGTTGCGAATAACTAGCTATACGATGCCTCACTATTTGATGAGAGCAAGCTCTAGATATTCCCTCTACTGCAAATGTAAATGACACATGTTCTAGAGGAGACTCATGACCTATATTTATTAGCATATTTAAAAATTTATCTATACTCTCTGGCGTTAAGTTTTCCTCTATTTGATCAACTCCAACTGCTGAATAACATAATTTTGCAGCCATTGATATAACTTTCTCTGGCTCTGGTGTATGAGATAATATTTTTACCTTCATTCCTAGTCCCTCCCTTTAATTATTTTATAAATATTATACATTAAAATCTTATAATTATTTATATAAAAATGTAGAAAAGTATTGCTTCATGTCGCAATACTTTCCCTAATTACATATTCGCTTCAACAATCTTTATTCCTTCCGATATTATATACTCTAGCCTTTTATAATTTTTATCTAGATATAAATATCCAATTAAAGCTTCAAACCCTGTCGCATGTTTATAATCTATAATATCTGCATTTTTAGGGGAAGTATGAGATTTCTGATTTCTCCCCCTTTTATAAATTCTTATTTCATCTTCTGTCAATTGATCTTCTATATTATGTATTATTGTAGCTTGAGCTTTAGCATTTACATATTTTACCGCCGACTTGTGAAGATCATTAACTTTTTTATTTATATTCTTAGTTATTAAGTACTCCCTTATATGTGACTCAAAAACTGTATCACCTAAATATGCTAATACTAATGGAGACATAGTTATTAATTCTGTTCTATTCATAGTTATGCTCTCTTCCACTTTGTTCCTTGTCTAGTATCTTCTAAGACTATCCCTTTATCTAACAACTCTTGTCTTATATCATCTGCTAATTTAAAGTCTTTATTTTTCTTAGCATCTGCTCTTTTTTGTATTAACTCTTCTATATCTTTATCTAATATATCATCATTTTTCTTGTTTACTATATTTAAAACTCCAGTTAATTCATTGAACTTATCTAAGCACATCTTTGCAAATTCCAATGAAGATGTTTCATTTACATTTGTATTTATAAACTTTGATAATTCAAAAATAGCACTTACTGCATCTGCTGTATTTAAATCATCTTCCATAGCATTTATAAACTTATCCTTATAAGATTCTAATTCATTTATTAGTTCTTTTTCTTCATCTTTCATAGAAGATTCTGATAGGTTACTTATAGTAAATTCTAATTTTTCTTTTGCGTTATAAAGTCTTTCAAGTCCTGCTTTTGCCTGATTAAGCATTTCATCACTAAAATTAACAGGATTTCTATAATGAGCTGATAACATAAAGAATCTTACTATTTCTAAATCGTATTGCTTAGATATATCTCTTACTGTGAAGAAATTCCCTTTTGATTTACTCATTTTTTCATTATTTATATTTATATATCCGTTGTGAACCCAGTAATTAGAGAATGTTTTTCCACTTCTAGCCTCACTTTGAGCTATTTCATTCTCATGGTGAGGGAATGCTAAATCTTGGCCTCCAGCATGTATATCTATAGTTTCACCTAAATATCTACTAGACATAACCGAACATTCTATATGCCATCCTGGTCTACCTTCACCCCAAGGACTATTCCATCCTGGTTCACCTTCTTTTTTAGACTTCCATAAAACGAAATCCATTGGATGTCTTTTTTGACTATTTACTTCTATTCTCGCTCCTGCTTCTAATTCATCTTGATTTTGCTTAGAAAGCTTTCCATATCCTTTAAACTTCTTAGTATCAAAGTAAACATCTCCATTTACTTCATAAGCATATCCTTTATCCTCTAAGTCTCTAACAAAGTCTATTATTTGTTGTATATTATCTGTAACTCTCGGATGAACATCTGCTCTTTTTATTCCAAGACCATCTGCATCTACAAAGTACTCATTTATGTACTTATTAGCTACCTCTTCAGGGCTTATCCCCTCTTCATGTCCTCTTTTTATTATTTTATCATCTACATCTGTAAAGTTTTGAACAAAAGTTACATCATATCCTTTGTATTGTAAGTATCTTCTTAATGTATCAAACATTATAAAAGGTCTAGCATTTCCTATATGTATATAATTGTATACTGTCGGACCACATACATACATTTTTACCTTTCCCTCTTCTAATGGTATAAACTCTTCTTTTGTTCTAGTTAATGTATTATATAATTTCATACTTATCACCTCACTACATTGTTATATCTTGCCATGAATATTTATATATTATATTATAATTTAAAATTTATTTAATTAATAGTATTACTATTATATCCTTAGTCTAAAAAATTATCTTTATTTAAAGATTATTTCCTACTCTTCTAAAAAAGACTTTTTACTTATGCTACACATTTTAAAAGTTTCTTCACTTATTATTTCTTGATTCTTTAATTGTTGTAATATATCTAAATAATCAGTGCACAATTTCTTTAACTCATCTTTTACTTCCTCAACTATCATCATTTTTACCCTCCCTACAACTATCATACCTTAAAGTTATACTCAATCTACACATCTTAATATATTACTTTTATTTAAAACAAACTCCTTTACAAGTATACCCAAATCTTTTCATCAAATAACTACATAAATAAAATATACTTATATCACTTATATCGACAAATCTATGTCCTAACTAATTCTTTAAATTTATGTTTTAATTAGCTTTATATATATTGATATTACTTTTGTTTATTAATTACTAGCTAGATTTAAAATATTCTAATATACTCATATATAAAAAAGTCCACTTAAAATTAGTGGACTTTTTAAATACTATAAAACATTATTTTTTACATATTTTATTCTATTTAAGCAAGTTTCTTTTCCTAGAACTTCCATAGTTTTTGGAAGATCTGGTCCATGCATTTGACCAGTTAATATTATTCTTGATCCCATGAATAAGTTTTTACCCTTTATTCCATGTTCTTTTTGTATTTCTTTGAACATTGCTTTTACAAATGCTTCATCTACTACTTCAGCAGCTTCTACTTTTGCTTCTAATGCATCTATTAAAGTTGGTATGTGCTCTAAGTTTAAGAATTCTCTACATTCTTCAGTTTCTAACTCAACAGTGTCTCCAAAGAATATGTTAGCATGTTCAGTTATTTCTTTTACATATTGTAATTTTTCTTTAAGAACTGATACCATACCTTTTATAAATTCATATTTAGTTTCAGCTTCTTCTTCTGTTATAAATCCAGCTTCAACTAAGAATGGTATAGCTAAATCTGTTAAGTAGCTATCATCTGCATCTTTTATATAATGTTGGTTAACCCAGTTTAATTTTTCTGTATCAAATACTCCACCACTCTTAGATACTCTATCTATAGAGAATGCATTTTCTAATTCTTCCATTGAGAATATTTCTTGGTTATCTTCTGGAGACCATCCAACTAATGCAACATAGTTTACTAAACCTTCTGGTAAGTATCCTTTTTTCTTGAAGTCTTCAACTGCAACATCACCATGTCTCTTACTTAACTTTTTCTTTTCTTTGTTAAGTATGTTTGGTAAGTGTACAAATGTTGTTGGCTCCCATCCAAATGCTTCATATAAGTAAACATGCTTTGGTGTTGAAGAAAGCCATTCTTCTCCTCTTATAACGTGAGTTATTTCCATTAAGTGGTCATCAACAACTACAGCGAAATGATATGTTGGGAATCCATCAGTTTTTATTAATACTTGATCATCTAAGTCATTAGTATTAAATTCTGTTTCTCCTCTAACTAAGTCATTAAACTTTATAACATGGTTTTCTGGTAATCTTAATCTTATAACGTATGGTTCTCCTGCAGCTATTTTAGCTTGTACTTCTTCTTCTGTAAGATCTCTACAGTGACCATCATATCTTGGAGTTTCCCCAGCTTCTTTTTGCTTTTCTCTTACTTCATCTAATCTTTCTTTTGTACAGAAGCAATAATAAGCTTTTCCATTATCTAATAATTCTTGTATATATTTTTTGTATATATCTAATCTTTCAGATTGTATGTAAGGACCGTTCTCACCTTTTTGAACTATATTTCCATTTTCATCTAACATAACACCTTCAGTGTGGTTAACACCAGCCCATTTCATAGCTTGAAGCATGTTTTCTATTGCACCTTCAACTAATCTTGTTTGGTCTGTATCTTCTACTCTTAATAAATACTCTCCACCCATTCTCTTTGCAAATAAGTAGTTATATAAAGCAGTTCTTAAACTACCTATATGTACAAATCCAGTTGGACTCGGAGCAAATCTTACTTTTACACTCATGTCTTTACCTCCTATAAATATCTATATGTATCTATAATATCAAAATAAGCCTTTATTGTAATGTTATTTTATCCAAATAATATAAAAATTTCGCTTCTCTTGAGCGACGTGTCGGCGAAGTACTTTAAAAATACAATTTATATTTTATCCAGATAATCTGTTGATAACTCACTTTTTATGAAAATTAAAATAGTATATATATCCACATTTTAACTTTAAATGTTAATAAGTTCGTGGATTATATATACTATTTAGTTATTTTGTAATTATCCTAACTTTACGTTATTTTTTACAAATTCAGCTTCAACTCTTGATTTTATCTCATCTAAAGATATTACTTCCTTCTCTTCAGACTTTCTTAATTTGAATTCTACTTTTCCGTCTACTATATCTTTACCAACAGTTATTCTCATTGGTATACCTATAAGTTCACTATCCTTAAACTTAACTCCAGCTCTTTCATCTCTATCATCTAATAATACTTCTACACCCATAGCTTGTAATTCATTGTATATTTTTTCAGCAGATTCCATATGTTCTTCTTTCTTTATGTTAACTGGTACAACTACAGCGTGGTATGGAGCTATTGCTAATGGCCATGTTATACCATTTTCATCATGATGTTGCTCTATTATAGCTGCAGCAGTTCTTTCTACACCTATTCCGTAACATCCCATTACTACCGGCTTAGACTTACCGTCTTTATCTATGAAGTTACATCCCATAGCTTCAGAGTATTTAGTTCCTAACTTGAATATATGTCCAACTTCTACCCCTCTAGCTATTTCAAAGTGGCTTCCGCACTTAGTACACTTATCTTGCTCAGTTACGTTTCTGAAGTCTCCTACTGTTCCTTCAAAGTCTCTTCCGTAGTTAGCATTTTCTATATGGTACTCAGTTTTGTTAGCTCCTATTATTAAATTTCTAGCATTAGCTACTTCGTTATCTATTAATACATAATCAGCTTTTATTCCTATTGGTCCTGCAAATCCTATTTCTGAATTAGTTACAGCTTTTACTACTTCTTCGTTAGCAAGTTCGAACTCAACAACTCCACCTACAGCATTTCCTACTTTAGTTTCGTTAACTTCTCTGTCTCCTCTTACTACTACTGCTACAGTTTTTCCATCAGCTACATACACTAAAGTTTTTGCAAACTTATCAGCTGATAATTTGAAGAAGTTTTCTAATTCTTCTATAGTGTGTACACCTGGAGTGTGTACTTCTTTTAATTCTTTCATTTCTTCATTTGAAGGTTCTGCTACTACTGCTACTGCTTTTTCCATGTTTGCTGCATAGTCACATCCGCTACAGAATACTATTTCATCTTCTCCAACTTCTGATTTAACCATGAATTCAGCTGAAACTGAACCACCTATAGCTCCTGTATCAGCTTGAACTGGGCTATTGTCTAATCCACATCTTGCAAATATATTTGTATATGCATCAAACATATCTTGATATGATTTATCTAGTCCTGCTTCATCTATATCAAAACTATAAGCATCTTTCATTGTGAAAGATCTAGTTCTCATAACACCAAATCTTGGTCTTCTTTCATCTCTATACTTAACTTGTATTTGATATAAGTTTAATGGTAATTGCTTATAAGAAGTTATTTCTTGCTTTATTAAATCTGTAAATACTTCTTCATGAGTTGGTCCAAGACAGAAATCTCTATCATTTCTATCTTTTAATCTCATCATTTCTGCTCCCATTACATCCCATCTACCAGACTCTTTCCAAAGTTCTGCTGGTATAAGAGCTGAACAAAGTATTTCTTGACATCCTTTTTTATTTAATTCTTCTCTTATTATATCTTGGATTTTATTGAAAACTCTTATACCCATAGGTAATTGGTTATACACTCCCGATGCCATCTTTCTTATCATACCAGCTCTTAACATTAATTGATGACTTGTTATTTCTGCATCAGCTGGAACTTCCCTTAATGTTGGCATAAACATTTTTGACATTTTCATATTACATTTCCTCCTGCATTTATTTATGTTTTTTATTTTTAATAGTAAAAAATTACCACAAAAAAACCTTCCGACTCTATACTTATGTATAGAGACGAAAGGTTAAATTTCCGCGGTACCACTCTAATTAGCCCAAAGGCTCTCTTTATGGGATATAACGGTCCCTACCGTAAAAACTTTTTACCGTTTTTAAGCTAAAAGACTGGTTCAAAGACTTCTTCTTAGAAACTTTCACCACCGTTTCCTCTCTGTAAAGATTTCATCTTCTACTATTCCTTAATCATTGCTGGTAATTTATTATTTATGTATAGTATATACAATCTATATTGTAATATTACTATTTATCCTTTATCTTATTTACTAATATTATATTATTTAATATTACTTGTCAACTTTAACTAATAAACAAATACTTTGAGCTGCTATCCCTTCTTTCGCTCCAGTAAATCCAAGACCTTCTTCTGTTGTTGCTTTTACATTTATATTCTCTATCGAAGTATTTAAGGCTTCAGCAATATTTTCTCTCATATTTTGTATATAAGGAGCCATTTTAGGACTTTGAGCTATTATAGTACAATCTATATTTCCTATACCATACCCTTTTTCATCGATTAATTTATACACAAATTCTAATAGCTTCATACTATCTGCGCCTTTATACTTTTCATCTGTATCAGGGAAATGCTTACCTATATCACCTAAAGCTAATGCACCTAATATAGAATCCATTACAGCATGTATTAATACATCTGCATCAGAATGACCTAATAATCCTTTTTCATGTGGAACATTCACTCCACCTATTATTAACTTTCTTCCTTCTACTAATTTATGTACATCATATCCTAATCCTACTCTCATATTTGTCCTCCTACTAATCTTGAACACTTAATATTTGACTTCCAATGTTTAAATCTTCCTGCGTTGTTATTTTTATATTATTGTATGACCCTTCTACCATTTTAACCTTATATCCAATCCTCTCTACTAGCATAGCATCATCGGTTCCATAAAATCCACTTTCAAATGCATCTTTATAAGCATCTATAAGTATATTATAATCAAATGTTTGCGGAGTCTGAACTGCCCATAATACACTTCTATTTGGTGTATTTACTATATTTTTATCGCTATCTATAACCTTTATAGTATCTTTAACTGGTACTCCTACAACTATAGCTTTGTGATCTTTTGCTTCCTCAATACAATTATCTATAATTTTATCAGATACAAAAGGTCTAGCTCCATCATGAATTAATACAACATCACATTTCTCATCTAATGACTTTAATCCATTGTATACAGAGTCCTGTCTTTCTTTTCCACCATAAGCTATCTTTACATTTTTAAAATTATATTTATCTAATATCTCTTTTTTAAAGAAATCAGATTCATCTTCTTTTACAACAACTACTATATCTTCTATGTTTGAATTATTATAAAATTTTTCAATTGTATAAGCTATAATTTCTTTTCCTTCAAGCTTTATAAATTGTTTATTAATTCCCATATTCATTCTACTGCCTGTTCCTGCAGCTACTATGACAACACCATTCATATTTGCACCTCTGATTAAATACTAAAATCCTTATATTAAAAGATAGGTGCCTCAAAATAAAGTAATTTTTATTATGAGCCACCCTCCTTAAAATTTATTAGTTTTTTGGTTTTCCAAATATCATTCTTCCTGCTGGAGTTTGTAGCACTGATGTAACTAATACTCTTATAGTTTCACCCATATGCTTTTTACCTCCATCTACAACTATCATAGTTCCATCATCTAGGTACGCTATACCTTGGCTGTGTTCTTTACCTTCTTTAACAACCTGGACAACCATTTCTTCTCCAGGTATTGCAACTGGTTTTATAGCATTGGCAAGTTCATTTATATTTAATACCTCAACTCCTTGGAATTGAGCTACTTTATTTAAATTATAGTCATTAGTAACTACCTTGCCATCTAAAACCTGAGCTAATTTTAATAATTTACTATCAACTTCAGGAATATCATCAAATTTAGCTTCACTTATTTCAACTTCTATCTCTAATTCCTTTTGAATTATATTTAATATATCAAGTCCTCTTCTTCCTCTAACTCTTTTTAAATCATCTGAAGAGTCCGCTATATGTTGTAATTCATCAAGCACAAACTTAGGTATTATAAGTTTTCCTTCTATAAACCCTGTTTTACATATATCTGCTATTCTACCATCGATTATAACGCTGGTATCCAATACTTTTGGTGGAATAGTATTTCCTTCTTTTTTAGCAGTTTTTTCTTTTATCGATGGTGATAGTTTAGATAATCTACTTATGTTAAATAAATCATCCTTGCTTTTTAAAGCTATTCTTATACCTAAATATCCCAAAAATCCATATGTAATGAAGGTTAAAATACCTCCTACTATAGGTATTGAATTTATTAAACCACCTAATAAATAGGCTATAACAAACCCTATTATAAGCCCTATAGAACCTAATAATATATCTGTTTGAGGATATTTTGATATTTCCTTATCTACAAGTTTAGCTATATATTTAAAATTATCTATAACCCAAGGTCCTATTATATAGAATATAACTCCTATAATTAAACCTACTACTATTGATATCAATATTGTACCCTTATCTATTCCAAATAAAAGTACTGGAAATGTACTCGCTAACGATGAATATATGGTAAATCCTAAAACAAAACCAAATATACCTATCATCGCTCTGATTATTTTTTGTATCAAATTTTCACCCCCTGATTGTTTTATTAATATCTACTTATTATAATCCATAATACCTCATATGTTCAAGCACAAAGTAGTAACGATTATTTATATGTTCCTATCTAATAAAACTAACTGTTTCATTTTTATAAGTCCATTTTTAATATAAGTTGCTCTTATTTCACCTATTCCTTCAACATCATCTAATTCTTCTATTGATGCATTTAATATTTCCTCGAAGTTATCAAAGTAATTCACTAAGTTTTCTATTATAGCCGATGGTAATCTGTGTATCTTGCTAAGTATTCTATACCCTCTAGACTTTATAGTCATGTCCATATTTTCTGAAAAACCACTATGACCTAATAACTTAGCCATATTAGTTAAATCTAGTAAATCTTCAGATGAAAGACTTTTAACCTTTTTCTTGAATTCTGACATTTCTACATTCTTTTTACTGTAATCTTTAAAAATAAGCTTTTGGTCCATTTTTGTTGTACCCATTAACTCTTCTAGCTGCATTTTTACTAGTGTACCTTCTTGACCAAGCTCAATTACATACTTTTCAATTATATTTGTTATTCTCATTACCATTTCCATCTTTTGTATAACTATTGCTACATCATATATTGTTACTAAATCATTAAACTCTAAAGCATTTAAGTTTATTATAGCTTCATCAAGTACTGATTTATATTTTTCAAGAGTCTGCAATGCTTGATTTGCCTTAGTAAGTATTTTAGATATATCCTCTAAAGCATATTTTTTATCCCCTCTATATACTGTGATTATATTTCTCCTTTGAGATATAGCAATAACTATTGCACCGGTTTGTCTAGCAACTCTTTCTGCAGTTCTGTGCCTAGTACCAGTTTCTGATGTTGGTATTGAGTAATCAGGCATAAGTTGTGCATTAGCAAAAAGAATTTTCTTTGTATCACTGCTTAAAACTATAGCACCATCCATTTTAGCTAATTCATATATATACGCTGGTGAATATTCTGCATTTATACAAAATCCTCCATCTACTACTTCCATTATCTCTTCACCTGTTGCAAGTACTATAAGCCCTCCTGTTTTAGCTTTTAGTATGTTATCTAATCCTTGTCTTAGTGGACTTCCAGGTGATATCATTTTTAATGCATGTATAAGATTTTTATTACTTAGGAAATCCTCCATTATTCTTTATTCCCCCCTAACACTATATTTATTGCTTGTCTTAGATTATCTACAGGCCAAATTTCTATACCTTTAGTATCTTTTACCACTTCATAATTATTTCTTGGTATAACCATTTTAGTAAAACCAAGTTTTTTACACTCTGCTATTCTTTTTTCTATAAAACTTACTGCTCTTACTTCTCCTGTAAGTCCAACCTCTCCAGTTACTGCTATTGTTTCATCAACTGCAACATTCCTAAAACTAGATGCAATAGCTATTACTATCCCTAAATCTATTGAAGGTTCATTTATTTTTATCCCTCCTACTATATTAAGGTATACATCTTGATTTTGAATTTGAAGTCCTACTCTTTTCTCTAAAACAGCCAATAACATACCTACTCTATTATAATCAACACCTGTAGCCGTTCTTTTTGGTATACCATAGCTTGTTGGTGATACTAAAGCCTGCATTTCAAGCAGCATTGGTCTTGTACCCTCTACAGTAGATATTATAACTGAACCAGCTACATCTTTCGGTTTTTCTGATATAAGTATTTTTGATGGGTTTTCAAGTTCTACTAAACCTAAGTCTCTCATCTCAAACACTCCTAATTCATTAGTTGAACCAAATCTATTCTTAACAGCCCTAACTAATCTATAAGTATTATATCGTTCTCCTTCAAAGTACAGTACGGTATCAACCATATGCTCTAATAATTTAGGTCCCGCTAAAGAACCTTCTTTTGTTACATGTCCAACTACGAAGGTTGATATACCCATTTTTTTAGATATCTTCATAAATTTCGAAGTTCCTTCTTTTATTTGGCTAACTGTTCCCGGTGCTGATGATATTTCTGGACTATATACAGTTTGTATAGAGTCAAGAATTATAAGTTCAGGCTTTATATTATCTAACTGAGCTTCTATTAAACTTAAATTATTTTCTGCAAAAATGTATAAATTATCAGAATTAATTCCTAATCTCTGAGCTCTCATTTTTATTTGAGATTCAGATTCTTCCCCTGATATATATAATACTTTTTTTCCCGAGTTTGCAACATTGCTTGATACTTGAATTAAAAGTGTTGATTTTCCTATTCCAGGGTCTCCACCTACTAATACCAAAGATCCTTTTACTATTCCTCCTCCAAGTACTCTGTCTAACTCATTTATACATGTTGAAAATCTTTCTTCTTCTTTCGTCTCTATGGAATTTATATTTACAGGTCTCGATGAAGATTTATCTATAATAAATACATCTTTATTAGACCCTTTTTGTTCTATCTCTTCTACTAATGTATTCCATTTTGTACACTCTGGACATCTACCTAACCATTTAGATGTTTCATATCCGCACTCTTGGCATACATATTTTGTTTTTATCTTTGCCATTTAAAAATCACCCTTATTTTACTATTGTATATTTAATTTTAACATATCTATGGTATATTATGTAAAGTATTATAAAATTAAAAAATGAGGAGTTTCCTCCTCATTTAATTTTATAATACTCTACATTTATATACTATTTTATTATCTTCAATTTCAGCAACAACACTACTACCTTTTTTTACATCGCCTTTTAGTATTGCCTCTGATAATGTATCTTCTAATTCTTTCTGTATTGCTCTTTTTAAAGGTCTCGCTCCATACTCTAAATCTAAACCTTCCTGAGCTATTAATTTTACAGCCTCTTCACTCATCTTTAAATCTATATTTAAGCTCTTTAATATTTGAATTACTTCTCTTGTCATTAATTTTACTATTTCATATATATGATACTCTTCTAATGGATGGAATACTATTATATCATCTATTCGGTTCAAAAACTCTGGCTTAAACTTTTGTTTTAGCTCAACCATTATACTTTCTTTCATTTTATCATATTGATCTTTTATTTCTTCTTCTTTATCTTTATTTGTTCCAAATCCCAATACTTTGTTACTCTTATTAATTTTGGTAGCTCCTACATTAGATGTCATTATTAATATAGTATTTTTAAAGTCTACCATATGACCTTTTGAGTCTGTTAATCTACCATCATCTAATATTTGTAATAGTATATTAAATACATCCTCATGAGCTTTTTCTATCTCATCAAATAATACTACAGAGTAAGGATTTCTTCTAACCTTTTCTGTTAATTGGCCACCCTCATTATATCCTACATATCCTGGAGGTGATCCTATTAATTTAGATACTGCATGTTTTTCCATGTATTCAGACATATCTATTCTTATTATTTGATTTTCATCACCAAATTGAACTTCTGCTAGGGCTTTACATAATTCTGTTTTACCTACACCAGTTGGACCTAAAAATAAAAATGAACCTATTGGTCTTTTAGGGTCTTTAAGACCTGCTCTAGATCTTCTTATTGCTCTAGAGATAGATTTTACTGCCTGATCTTGACCTACCACTCTACCATGCAATATTTCTTCTAAGTTCAGTAATCTTTCTGCTTCTTCTTCAACTATTTGGTTAACTGGTACTCCAGTCCAAAGTTCTACAACCTCAGCTATTATTTCCTTATCTACTATGCCTATATATGATTTTTTAGGTATTTCGATATTTACTACTTCATGACTTGATTCTGTACTTGTACTTAAGTCCCTATTCTTTCCAATATCTCTATTTAATTCATCATTTATTTCTTTACTTAAAATATATTTTTCTGGATTTAGTAAACTCTTTTGCAAATTAATTTCTCTTAATCTTACCCTAGATGCTGACTCATCAATTAAATCTATTGCTTTATCTGGTAAAAATCTATCAGTTATATATCTTATAGATAAATCTACTGAGGCTACTATTGCTTCATCTGTTATTTTTACATTATGATGAGATTCATATTTCTCTCGTAATCCCTCTAGTATCTTTATGGTTTCTTCCTTTGTAGGTTCTGTTATTAGAACTGGTTGAAATCTTCTCTCTAAAGCAGAATCTTTTTCTATATGCTTTCTATACTCATCTATCGTTGTAGCCCCTATAATCTGTATATCTCCTCTTGATAATACCGGCTTTAATATATTAGATGCATCTATTGTACTTTCTCCAGTTGATCCTGCACCGATTATTGTGTGTAACTCATCTATAAATAAAATTATATTTCCATTCTTAACTACTTCATCTACAACTTGCTTTATTCTCTCTTCAAATTCACCTCTATACTTAGCCCCTGCTAACATAGATCCCATATCTAAAGTATATAAAACTTTTCCAACAAGATTGTCTGGAACATTTCCACTTGCAATATTTGCAGCTAACCCTTCAGCAACAGATGTCTTTCCAACACCTGGATCTCCGATAAATACTGGATTATTTTTAGTTCTTCTACTTAATATTTGTATTGCTCTCTCTATTTCTTTTTCTCTTCCTATTACCGGATCAATTTTATCTTGACTTGCAACTAGAGTTAAATTTTTTCCATACTTATCTAATATCCTTGAAGATGCTTGTGTTCTAGTTGGATAATTAGACTTATTCTCTTTATTTGTTGTAACACTATCTAATCCAACAATGTCAATAATTAACTCAACTATAGATTTGTCATCTACACCTGCTTCTTTTAATATATCAATAGCTATACCTTCTCCTTGTTGAAGTATACCTAGTAATATATGCTCAGTCTCTATATACTCAGATTTAAATTTGTCTGCAAATATACCTGAAATCTCTAATATCTCTTCACTTCTAGTACTTAGTACTAAATCTATTGGCGTTATAGGTATTATACCTTTTTTCTCTATTATTTTCCCTTCTATATATTTAGGTGTTATGCCTAATTTTAGCAATACCCTAGATGCTACACCATCACCTTCTTTTGATAAACCTAATAATAAATGCTCACTATCAACTCTATTATGCCCAAGTCCTCTAGCATATTCTAAGCTTAGCTCTATAACTTTTTTAGACTTCTGCGTAAATCTACTAAAATACATACTCTATCACTCCTTTTAGTTTATCTGTATATTCTGTATTTTATATATTAAATTCTTAAGCACTTTCATCTATATGTAATAAGCCAATTACTATACTTTGTAATATATTTGCCCTTAATTTATCTTTAAGTTCTGAAATAGGTACACATAATACCTTATCTTCTATTGAATATAATATTATCTTACATTCTCTTTCTGTAAGTATATTTATTTTTTCTAATGATTTTATAACTTCTTTAGCAGCATTATAGGTTATCTCATAACCAATCTTTTCATCCATTAATGATTTTATATACTTATTTTTATCTGAGCTCATCTTCGTAATCTGTACATATCCGCCTCCACCTTTTTTGCTATCTATATAATAACCTCTGTCTATTGTAAATCTTGTCATTAATACATAATTTATTTGAGATGGTGCACAGTTAAATAAATTTGCTAGCTCATTACGCTTAATTTGTATGCTATTGCTATTTTCCATTAACCCCTTTATAAAAGCTTCAATTTTGTCAGTTATCGATGCCATATACATCACCACTCAATAATATAAATTTGACTTACTTTGACTATAGATTAATATAATTTATATGATTTTTTTTAGTAAAGTTTACACTATAAAAATTTATTTTTTTATAAAATTTATATAAGATATACTCATAGTAAATGTTATTTGTACTAAATAAGTTTCATCAACAGTATTCTATTAATTTATTCTAGTTTTGTGACTTAAATCGAAAAAGGGGCTATCGTGAAACTTTGATGACCCCTTTTATTATTTATCTATTTCTATTAGCTTGTGCTATTATCTTTTGTGCTATTTGGTAAGGAACTTCATCATATTTCTCAATCTCCATTTCAAAATATCCTCTTCCTTGTGTCATAGATCTCAAGTCTATAGCATATTTAAAAGTTTCAGCTTGTGGTGCCTGTGCATATATTATTTGTTTTCCTTTTCCGGATGGCTCCATACCTAATATTTTTCCTCTTCTTTTATTTATATCTCCCATAACATCTCCCATATACTCTTCAGGTATTGTTATTTTTAGGCTCATTATAGGCTCTAATAAAACTGGTTGTGCTTCTTCCATACCTTTTCTAAATGCTAAACTAGCTGCCATCTTAAATGCCATCTCTGATGAGTCAACATCATGATATGAACCATCATAAAGAGTAGCCTTTATATTGGTAACTGGGAATCCTGCTAGTACTCCTTTTAACATAGAATCCTTTAAACCTTTTTCTACTGCTGGTATATACTGTTTAGGTACAGATCCTCCAAAAATTTCTTCTGTAAATTCAAAATCCATTTTACTTCTTTCAAATTTTATTTTTACATCTCCATATTGACCATGACCACCTGATTGTTTTTTATGTTTACCTTGGACATCTGCCTTTCCTTTTACAGTTTCTCTATATGCAACTTTAAGGTCTTCTAAATTAACATCTACTCCAAACTTCTCTTTCATTCTATCTTTTGCAATATTTATATGAAGTTCACCTTGTCCCCCTATAAGAGCTTGCTTTGTTTCTGAATTTCTATACCAATCTATAGTTGGATCTTCCTCTACTATCTTATGCAAAGTAGCGCTTACTTTTTCCTCATCACCTTTATTTTTAGGTGTTATTGCAAAGTATATTTGAGGTTTAGGGAATTTAATTGCTGGCATAGTTTCATCATCTTTGTTTAATGATATAGTATCTCCTGTTTGTAAGCTATTAGACTTTGTAACTATAACAATATCTCCACACTTAGCTCTATTAATTTCTACTAGTTCTTTATTTTTCATAGTATATAAATTAGATACTTTTTCTTTGCTTAATTTATTTATATTGAATATTTCATCATCTTTCTTTATTTCACCTTGAGTAACTTTTAGATATGATATTTTACCAATAAATGGGTCAACTACTGTTTTAAATACAAAACCTTTAAATGTACTATCTTTATCTAAGTATTTAGGCTCTAAATATTTAGATAATGTATCTAATATTTCTGTAGTACCTATATTGTTTAACGTGGAACCACAGATTACCGGTATTATATCTCCCCTTTGTATACCTATAGTCAATCCTTTTTGTATATCTTGTGCATCTAATTCTTCTCCACTAAAATACTTATCTAGTATATCGTCATCAGTTTCTGCTATAAGTTCCATTAGAGCTTCTTTTACACTAATAGCTTCATCTTTGAACTCACCATCTAATCCATCTATATTCTCGAATATATTATGTAGCTTCACAAATTTTTTATCCTTGTATATAGGTATTATCATAGGCACTATTTTGTTTCCATACTGCTCTCTTAACATTTCTAATGTATCTTTATATCTTGATTTTTCATTATCTATTTTATTTATGAACATTATCTTAGGAATATCTTGAGTTAACTCTAAAGACTTTTCTGTACCAACTTGAATATCTGTAGTAGCATCTATTACAATTATAGCTGCATCGCTTGCAGTAAGAGATGATATAACTTCACCACAAAAATCAAAATATCCAGGAGTATCTAATAAATTATATTTGTAGTTATTATATTCAACTGGTACTAATCCTAGAGTATAAGTCATGTTAACTTTATCATTTTGTTTCGATATTTTATTTGTAAGATTTGAAGTGTAAGCTATTGTTTCTATTAGATTTGTCTTTCCACATCCACTATGACCTAGCACTGCTATATTTCTTAACATATTACTATCATAAACCTTCATATAAGCACCTACCCTTTTAAAATATAAATATTTTATTAAAATACTCTTTTGTTTTTTGGGTTTACTATCTATCATGATGTGTTTTTATGAGAGATTTTATAGATTATCTTTTCTCTTTTTATAAAATATGTAAATTTTGTTAATTATATACTAACTATATAAGTCAAATTATCTTTATTGCACATAAAAAATTCGCTACGTTCATGTCGCCAACGATATGACACTCGCTGCTGCTTCGGTCACATCCGTTGCTCAAAATGTCGTTTTTTACATTTCTAAAATTATTGATATTATTTATATTCATAGGTTCTCCACAAAAAAATTTTATATCATAATTTCCTTGTACGTAAAAAAAGCTAAAGGTTATCCTCTAGCTTTAAATATATAAAAAAAGATTACGTGGCTACGTGCTACTCTCCCAGGTAGTTTCCCACCAAGTACCATCGCCGCTAAAGAGCTTAACTTCTGTGTTCGGTATGGGAAC
>Skinner_p2__coassemble_693_pt1 | contig 19369 bp, 15 predicted proteins | sample Skinner_p2__metabat2_high_PE_010 | metagenome-assembled genome bin Skinner_p2
TCTTTATCTATTATATTTAACAAATATTCATATATATATTTCTTATTCATTAAATTTCCTCCCTAATTAAAATATTTATTAATTTATCGCTCACATTTATACTATATTATTTTTATATAATTAATATAATAATGTATTAAAAAAAAAATAACAATATAAAAAGGTTTTAAAATCATTAAAAAAGCGTTGATATTACTATATCAACGCACTATTCTCTATAATATATAATTTTACTTATTATGTGCTGCTTTATTAGTATCTGAGTTTTGTATAAATATTTTATTATACATATATGGAATTAAAATAGCACCACCTATTATATTACCTATTGTTACAACTATTAAATTAGTTATTAATTGTCCTATAGTTACATTAGCTCCTAGTAACATCCCCATTGGTATAAAAAACATATTTGCAACACTATGCTCAAATCCACATAGTACAAATAGCACTATTGGAAACCAGCAAGAAAAAATTTTAGATATTATATCTTGTGCTGCTGTTGCCATCCATACAGCTAAAACAACTATCATATTACATAATGTACCTCTTATAAAAGCCTGTGTAATGGTAAGCTCTACTTTTGACTGCGCAATTGCTATTGCTTTATTTGCTGCATCACCAGTAAATGTACCTGCATAGAAAATTGCTACTGCTAAAATCACTGAACCTATAAAATTTGCAATATACACTAGTGACCAATTCTTAAAAAGTTGTTTTAATTTTATTTTTTTATTCATAACAGCTAGAGTCATTAAGTTATTGCCAGTAAATAGCTCAGCACCACATATAACTACTAACATAAGTCCTACAGGAAATACTGCAGCTCCAGCTAATCTAGCTAAACCAGTATCTATATTACCTAGTGTTTGAGATACTAATATGTTTCCTGCTCCTCCTAAGCCTATAAAAATTCCTGCAAGTATACCAAGCCATATACAGCTCCATGTATCTAGGCTAGCTTTTTTAATACCTGCATTTATAGTAACATTTGCTACTTCCCCAGGTGTTAAGAATCTTTTGTCCATGAATCCACCCCCCTAATATTAATAAGCTTTTAAGAAAATTATAACATTTTTAATTCTGAATATTTATATATTTCAGATTATTATACCATGTATACTTCACACCTAAAAATATTCTTCTATATATAGAAGTTTTGTCTTTTTTGTTTAATGTATACAAAATATGCATTTTGTTGTATAATTGTTACTGCTGCTAAATTACTAGCTGCTATTATTAAAAAAATTATATGTCAATATTTTATATTTATTAATAAATTTTTAAGGAGGAATTATAAATGGCAGATAAAAAAATGCTTATGCCTGCTGAAATAGCTGAATATACTATTGAAGCTGGTGTCAAAAAGGCTACTACGCCAAACAAAAAAGTTCTAGCATCTGCATTCCTAGCTGGTGCATATATAGCATTCGGTGCATTAGGATCAGTTGGTGCAGCTTACAACTTATTAGCAAATCCTGATACTTATGGTTTAGGTAAAATGGTTGCAGGTCTTATGTTCCCTGCAGGTCTTATGTTTGTACTAATAGCTGGTGCAGACTTATTTACAGGTAACATATTAATAACTCTTGCTGCTTTAAAGAAAAGAGTAACATGGAGTCAGACTTTCAAAAACTGGGCTTTAGTTTGGATCGGAAACCTTTGTGGTGCTGTTTTAGTAGCATACCTTGTAAGCTTATCAGGTGTATTTGACTGGAGTAATGGTTTATATGGTGGTGTTATAGTAAAAAATGCTATCGGTAAATTAGGGTTCAGTTGGGTATCTGCTATAGCTTCTGGTATATTATGTAACTGGATTGTATGCGCTACTGTATGGATGACTTACGGAGCTAAAGATGTAACTGGAAAAGTTTTTACTGGTTTCTTCGGAGTATTCTTATTCGTATGTACTGGATTCGAGCATAGTGTTGCTAATATGGGATATTTATTTGCTGGTTTATTCACTAAAACAAATCCTGCATTCTTAGAAGCAGCTCATAAAACTGTTGCTGATGCTTCTGTTATAAATATACCTAATATGTTTATAAACAACTTAATACCTGTTACTATAGGTAATATATTAGGTGGTGCAATATTTGTTGCGGGAGTTTACTACTTCCTATTTGTTAATAAAAAAGAAGATTCTGTTAATGTAAAGAAAACTGCTTAGTCTATTTACTAAATATATTTTGAAGAGGTTGTCCTATAATATTAGTTCAACCTCTTTATTTATATTGAATTAATATTTATACTATATATAATATAGTAGATTAGGTTAATGGAGGTTTTAATTATGCATAGCTTTATCAAAGAATCTTGGTATGAAATTTTAGTTACCATGATATATATAGTCAACTTCTTAGCAATTATAAACTTAATTTTTAGAGAAAAAAGGAGCATTGAAGCTACTGTAGCATGGGTTCTTGTTTTAACCACAGCTCCAGCTATAGGTTGTATTTTATATATAGCGGTTGGTAGAGGTATTTCTAAAAATAACATGTTCAAAATTAAAGAAGCTGAAGATAAGATTTTAAAGGAAAATATAATAGATACTCAAATTAAATTAGATCGTAATGATAATTTTGAACCAGATTTAATTGGGTATAAAGATATGATATATGCTTTAGCTAATTCAAATAGTTCTCATTTTACAACTAATAATGATGTAGAAATTTTTCCTGAATCAAATGATTTCTTTGAATCTTTATTAGAAGAATTGAAAAAAGCTAAACATCATATAAATATACAATTTTATATTTTTAAAGATGATGAAATAGGAAATAAAATAATAGATATTTTAATAGATAAAGCTTAAAATTGTGTTGAAGTAAGACTATTATATGATGGTGTAGGTAGCAGATTATTCAGTGATAAATCTATCCACAAGCTAAAAAAATCTGGAGTAAAAGTTGGTGTATTCTTCCCTTCTTTTATGAAGATTATAAACTTTAACCTTAACTATAGAAATCATAGAAAGATAGTTGTAATAGACGGTAAAGTTGGATTTATCGGTGGGAATAATATTGGAGATGAGTACCTAGGTAAAGATCCTAGATTCGGATATTGGAGAGATACTCACTTAAAAATTACTGGCGATTCTGTTAAAGATCTTAATATAAGATTTATACTAGATTGGAGATATACAACTAAAGAAGATTTAGATTTAGATAAATACTTTGGAAATGAAACTTTAAGACTATCTAATTCTAATGCATGTAAAAATATAGGTATACAAATAGTATCTAGTGGTCCTGATAGTACTGAATTAGATGAGATTAAGTATGGTTATATAAAAATGATACAAAAAGCAAAAAAATATATTTATATACAGACACCCTACTTTATATTAGATAAAACTCTTACTGATACATTAAAAATAGCTTGTTTTTCAGGTGTTGATGTAAGAATAATGATTCCATCTAAACCTGACCATCCTTTTGTTTATTGGGCATCTTCTTCTTATGCAGGTGAACTTCTTAAGTATGGTGCTAAACTTTACAATTATGACCACAACGCATTTCTACATGCTAAAACTATAGTAGTTGATGATTGCGTATGCTCTATAGGAACTGCAAATATGGATATTAGAAGTTTTGAACTTAACTTTGAGATAAATGCATTTATGTATTCTTCACAAATTGCAAAGAAACAAAAAGCTATATTTGAAAATGATATTTTAAAATCTAAAGAAATAACATTAGATATGTATAACTCTAGATCTCGTTATATGAGAGTCAAAGAATCTATATCTAGATTGCTTTCTCCTATATTATAAATCAATAATAAAGGGTTTACTTTTAAGAGATTATTATTTTTTAGTTCTCCCTTTATTATTATTTATTTTTATATTAATTTTTTAAATTTCTAATATTAAATTTTTATATACTATAATATTTTAAGTAAAAATTAACTCTCAAATCTACCAACAAACATTTCAACTTTAGCATATAATATTTCTTATTTTTAGTCTTAAATTTATATATATTCACAAAATTTTAATACGCTTTTATTTTACTAAATATAGTTATTAAAATTAATTCTAAAATTAAAAGGAGGATTTGTATGTGTGATTTCTACTTACGCAACAAACAATTATTCGATCAACTAGATACTTTTATTGATTCACTTGAAACCGAAGATGGCTCTTTAATTCAAGTACTACATCATGCACAAGGTATATTTGGATATCTTCCTAAAGATGTTCAACTTTATATATCTGAAAAATTAAATATTGAACCTGCTAAAGTTTATGGAGTTGTAAGCTTTTATTCTTATTTCACTACTGAGCCTAGAGGAAAATATAAAATAAGTGTGTGTTTGGGTACGGTTTGCTTCGGTAAAGGGTCAGATAAAATATTATCTGAGTTCGAAAAACAACTCGGAATAAAGGCTGGTAAAACTTCTAAAGATCTTTTATTCTCATTAGATGGATTAAGATGTGTTGGGGCATGTGGTCTTGCACCGGTGGTGGTTGTAAATAGCAAAGTATATGGTCAATTCAAGCCAGAACAAGTTAGTGAGGTTTTAGATTATTATAAATCTTTAGAAAATACCATATTATAGATGTAATGACTTGTCCTGGTGGTGGTCAATCATATCATCATGGCTATTATGATATGATCAAAAACGTACTCAAAGTATTTACAATATATATAAAAGCAAAGAATTTCGTAAGTCTTATGAAAATCCATATATAGTTGCTTTATATAATGAGTTCCTAGAAAAACCATGTAGTCATACTGCTCACAAATACCTCCATACTCATTATTTCAATAAAAATAAAATTTATAAAAGTGAAGAAAATTTACCTACTAACAAATAATTAATGTCTTTATATAAAAGCCTCTAAATAGATAATTCCTATTTTAGAGGCTTTATTTGTTCAATATATAATTCAGTATTTCGCTTATAAATTGCTCAAGCAAAATGAATTTTGAGCAACAGATGCATCTGTAGCAATATCAAGGATATATCGTTGTCAATATGTTCAAAAAAACTTTTATTTATTATCTATTAATTGAGATAACTTTCTAGTAAATTCGTGTGCAGAATCATAACCCATTCCTCTTTGTCTAAAATTCATAGCTGCAACTTCTAAAACCATTGATGTATTTCTGCCTGGCTTTACAGGAACGACAAGCTTTTCTGTACTCACACCTAATATTTGCTCATATTCTCTGTCTAATCCTAATCTATCATAATATTTATTTTCATCCCAACCTTCTAGATGAATTACTAAATCTATCATTTTAGATGTTTTAGTAGCACCTACTCCATATAAACTTTTAACATCTATTATACCAAGACCTCTTATCTCCATAAAATGTCTTAATACTTCTGGAGCTTGTCCTACTAAAAGACTATCATCTAATTTTTTAATTTCTACAGCGTCGTCAGCTACAAGTCTATGACCTCTTTGAATTAGTTCTAAAGCAGTCTCAGATTTACCTATACTACTCTCACCTCTTATAAGAACTCCAATGCCATATATATCAACTAATACTCCATGTATTGTTATACGAGGAGCTAACTTATCATCTAGATAATTTGATAATCTATTTACAAGTCTTGTTGTATTTCTTTTTGTACTTAAAACTATTCTATCATATTTTTTTGCAAATTCTACGACATCTGGTTTTACTTCTAAGTCTCTAGATACGATTAATACAGGTATTTCATGTGCAAAAAACTTATCTAATACTTCTCTTCTTTTTTGCTCATCTATGTAGCTAAAATAGTTATACTCTGTTTTACCAACTATTTGTATTCTTTCATAAGCAAAGTCTTCGAAATATCCTGTAAATTGTAAACCGGGTCTATTTATATCTTGAGAATAAACGTAATAGTCTTTATTCTCAGGCATATATACTACTTTTAAATCTAAGTCTCTTACTATCTCTCTTATAGATACTTTTTCACTTGAACTCATGTCTTATCTTACTTTCCCTTTCTAAAATATTTATAAACACTTTCACTGGATGCTTTATTCATACCTTCTACTTCTAATAATTCTTCAAAGGTTGCTTTTTTTATAGCTTCTATATCTTTAAAGTGATTTAACAGTGCTTTTTTTCTTTTTTCCCCTATACCTTGTATATCATCTAATTCAGATTTTGTCAAAGATTTGTTTCTAAGACTTCTATGATAAGATATAGCATAGTTATGCACTTCTTCTTGAATGCTTGCGACAAATCTATACAAATTAGAAGTTCTATCTAACTCTATCTCCTTTTCCTGGGAAATAAGTCCCTTTGTTCTATGTTTATCGTCTTTATACATTCCCCAAAGAGGTATTTCTACATTATACTTATCTAAAATCTTTTTTACTGCACTAACCTGACCTTTTCCTCCATCTAATAACATTAAATCTGGGAAATCTCCATATTTTAACCTTCTTTCAACTATCTCAGCCATAGAGTCATAATCATTAGGGCCTATAACAGTTTTTATTTTATATCTTCTATATTCCTTTTTATCTTTTTTGCCATTTGTAAATACAACCATAGACCCAATAGAGTCTACCCCTTGAATATTTGATATATCAAACGATTCTATTCTCTTTGGTATATTATCTAGATTTAGTACTTGCTTTAACTCTTCTAATGCGCCTATACTTTTTTCATATTTTCTTTTGTTCATATCAGAGAATTTTTCTAGATATTCTATCGCATTTTTTCTTACCATTTCAATTAAACTTTTCTTTTCTCCCTTTTGAGGTACTCTTATAGTTACCTTTTGACCTTTTTTAGATGATAACCATTCTGATAATATAAAGCTATCTTCTATTTCATCCTCTATTATTATTTCCTTAGGTACATATTCTTGTTCCATATAAAATTGCTTAACAAATGATCCTAATATTGATTCTCTTGTGCTATCCATAACTCCTTCTAGTATAAAATGTTCTCTCCCTACTATTTTTCCATTTCTTACAAAGAAAACTTGAACACAAGCTTCATCATGCGCTCTTGCCATTGCAATAACATCTTGATTTAAGTCTGATGTAGATGTATCTATTTTTTGTTTTTCCATCATATCTTCTAAACTCTTTATCTTATCTCTATATATTGCTGCTTCTTCAAAATTAAAGTCCATTGCACATTTATTCATTTTTTCTTTTAATATATCAATTAACTTTTCTTCTTTTCCAGATAGAAATAGTATTATTTCTTCTATCATTTTATTATACTCTTCTTTAGTAACATTACCTGTACATGGCCCTACACATCTTTTTATATGTAAATTTAAACAAGGTCTCATATTAGTTTTTATAGCTCTTTCTATGTCTATATTACAAGTTCTTATTGGATATGTATTTTTTATTATATCTAATGTATCATTAACTGCTGTGGTATTAGTATATGGCCCAAAATATTTAGCTTTGTCTTTTATAACTTTTCTAACTTTTAATACTCTTGGAAAATCTTCATTAGTAGTTACTTTTATATATGGGTAGGTTTTATCATCTCGTAGTAAAACATTATATTTTGGCTTATATTTTTTTATTAAATTACATTCTAATATTAATGCTTCTAATTCTGAGTCTGTAATTATATATTCAAATTTATCAATATTTTTTACCATAGATTTTACTTTAGATGAATGATTTTTTGAAGATTGAAAGTATTGTCTAACTCTATTTTTTAATACTTTTGCTTTTCCCACATATATTATATTGTCAAATTTATCTTTCATTAGATAAACACCAGGCTCTGCTGGTAACTGCTTTAGATGTTCCTGTATGTCAAACAATTATTTTACCTCCAATATTATAGTTATATCTTAATTATACCCATAATTATCTATAATTTATAAAATATAATTTTAGAAAACCTAAAAAAGAGATACGTCAAATATAACTATTATATTTGACGTATCTCTTTTATTTACTTATTATTTATGATTTCCACCATTTATTTGTAACATAAATATACTTGCTACTTCTCTAGTATGAAGCTCTTTACTATCTTTATACTTGTCAACATAATCAGAACTTAGTATAGCTCTATCTATTTGACCATCTTCATATAAGCTAACTTCTGCCCCTGTGTCTTTAACAACCTTAGTATTTATTTTATTTAATTTAACATTATCAGCATCCCAGTAATTAGGATTCTTTTCCATTGTGAATTGATCTTCCATCTTCCAACTAGTTAAAGTAAATGGTCCATTGTATAATTGCTTATCAGCAGCTGAACCATATGCATCTCCACAAGATTCAACAAATTCTTGATTTTGTGGGAAGAATACTTGGAATGACATTAATTCTGCAAAATATGCAACTGGTCTATTTAATTTAACTTCTAAAGTATAATCGTCTAAAGCTTTAACCCCTACTCCATCAACTCCATTTGCTTCTATTTCTTTTGTGCTAGACCCAACTATATCAGCCATTATATATGAATATTCAGCAGCTGTTTTAGGAGTTAAAGTTCTCTTCCAAGAATACTCAAAGTCATGTGCTGTTACTGGTGTTCCATTTGACCAAGTTGAGTTCTTTCTTAATTTGAAAGTCCAAGTTAATCCATCTTCTGAAGTTTCCCAACTTTCAGCTACTCCAGGCTGAACTTTCCCTTCTGCATCTATTCTAGTTAAACCTTCCATAGTTGTATTAGCTGTTTGGAAAGATTGTTGATCTGTTGCTTTACTTAAGTCTAAAGTTGGTATATCTGATGATGTTGCCAAATTAAGCACTTTATCATCCTTATTTACATCTGCATAAGTGTATGTATAATCAGCCCCCCAAGAGTTATTTACTATTCCTGATACATAATCTTTTTCTAAGTATGCAGATGCCTTTTGATATATAGGAGCTAAATACCCATCTTCAAGCATTAACTTTTCTGCTTCTGCATATTTAGCATAACCTTCTGTTATTGGAAGCTTAGTAGCCTCTTCAATTAATTTATTATATTCTTCACTGTTATACCCAACTTGATTAGAAAATTGACTTCCAGTTTGCATTGTTGATAGATATGTTAATGGGTCTGGGTAATCTGCTCCCCATCCAGAGAATGCTAAATCAAATTCTCCATTAGTTTCTCTTTCTAATTTTTGCTCAAATGGTAAATTAGAAACTTTTACAGTTAAACCTTCTAAATCACTTAATTCTGATTGTATATATTCTCCTGTTCTCTTACCTGTATCATGGTCAAATGTTAATAATTCCATTTCAACAGTGTCAAACCCTACTTCCTCTTTAGCCTTTGCCCAAAGTTCTTTAGCTTGTTCTTCATTGTACTCATAACCCATACCTTCAGTTAAATCTGTATAATCTTTTCCGTTATCAAATGCTAATCCCTTTGGTGTAAATGTAGATACTGGTATTGAACCATTATTTAATATAACATCACAATAAGCTTGCTTATCTATCATCATAGATATAGCAGCTCTTGCATTTTTATTTTCAAGTACTTCTGCTGCAGTAGCAGTTTTACCACTACCTGTACCTCCACTGCTTGAATCTCCCCCTGAACTACTACATCCAGCAAGTAAACTTGTGCTTAATAAAGCAACTGTTGCCATTACTGTTAATTTTCTTCTTAAAAACATAATACAACTCCCCCTTATAATAAGTTTTGTATCACTAAAATATTCATTTAGAATTAATTATATAACAGTATTTCAAAAAAATCATTTGTTTTTTTAAATTTTCTGAATTTTTATCGCATATAAAAAAATTTTATTAAATTACTTATTTTTTATTGAAATTACTGATATATGTTATTACAATGTTCTAATAAACTCATTTTAAGGGGGAAAATAAAATGAATATTGTTTCAATATTACTTGCAATTGATTTACTAATTAGTTTTTTTTATGATATAATATCAAAAAATTCTAATAATTTCGCATTCATAAATTGTGCTTTTATTATAGGAATGTTCTATTTTCTAGCAGGTTCCTTATTTTATGTGTGGGAAAGAGGATTTTTTAATATAACTTTGTTTTCATTTAACAAAATAAATAAAGAAATACAAAAAAGAAGAGGTTTATTAACATATGATTACAATGTTACCTTAGATGATTATGTATATAGGAAAAATAAATTTTTCTTAACTAATAACTTGTTAATCTGTGGGGGATTGATATCAAGTTTGTGTATTATCATAAGTTTTTTATACATATAAATAAATAAAAAAAAGGGGGGGATAGCGTGTTTCGCTATGTAATGAAACGTATTGGTTATATGTTTATAACTCTATTTATTGTCATCTCAGTAGTATTCTTTTTAGTTAGACTTCTTCCAGGTACTCCATTTAATGAACAAAAATTAAATGCAGAACAAATCGCTCAACTTCAAGCTCAATATGGTTTGGATGATCCTGTTCCTGTTCAATATGTAAGATATCTAACTGGAGTATTTCAAGGTAAATTAGGTATTTCATTCAAACAAGCCGGTCAAACTGTTGAAGGAATCATAAAACTTCGTATAGGTCCATCTGCTATGCTTGGAGCTCAGGCTTTAGTATTAGGTTCTGTAGTTGGGCTTACATTGGGTATAGTCGCCGCACTTAATAGAAATTCCATTTGGGATTATTTATGCACTATATTATGTGTATTAGGTGTATCAGTTCCATCCTTTGTTGTTGCTGCAACATTACAATTATACTTAGGAGCTAAACTTAGTCTTTTCCCAATAACATGGGGAGTTCCATTAGGTTCTGATTTTAGATATATATGGACAATTCTACCATCAATCGCATTATCATTCTTTACCGTTGCAAGTGTTGCTCGTTTTACTAGAACTGAACTAGTTGAAGTTTTAAACTCAGAATACATAATTACAGCTAAAGCAAAAGGTTTATCTAAAGCTACAGTAATATTAAAGCATGCTCTTAGAAATGCTTTAATACCTGTTATAACAGTTTTAGGTCCATTAGCTGCAGGTCTTCTTACTGGTTCACTAGTTGTTGAAAAAGTTTTTGCTGTTCCTGGTATAGGGGATTTATTGGTTACTGCAATAAATACTAACGACTTATTTATAATTTCAGGTGTTGCTATAGTCTATAGTGCATTCTATATAGCAGTCATATTAATTGTGGATGTACTTTACGGAGTTATAGACCCTAGAATACGTTTAGCAGGGGGGAATTAAAATGATTGATAAAGTTATGATTGATGGCCAACAAATTGAATTAACTAAAGATATGTTTGAAATGGCTCCTGCAAATTTTGGAGATAATGAAGCTATCTCTAGACCAAGTTTGACTTTTTGGCAAGATGCAAGAAAAAGATTATTTAAAAATCCTGGTGCTGTTACCGGATTAATAATATTATGTTGTATTATTTTAATGGCAATATTTGCGCCTATGTTTTCTAAATTTGATTATAAAACTCAAAATATAAGGCATACAAAAGTTCCACCAAAAATGCCTATACTTTCTTCTATAGGTATTCTGGATGGTAAAAATTCAGATGGTATTGATGTATATGAAGAAAAAGGAATAGAAGAAACTTATTTATTTGGTACTGATGCTCTAGGTCGTGATATATGGACTCGTACTTGGACTGGTGCAAGAGTTTCTTTATTTATAGCACTACTTGCTGCTGTATTTGACCTCCTTATAGGTGTTACATATGGTGGTATCTCTGCTTACTATGGCGGTAAAGTAGATATTATCATGCAACGTATTACAGAAATAATCTCCGGAATTCCAAGCCTTGTTATTGTTACATTGTTTATAATGGTATTTGAACCTGGTATTATGTCTATATCTATGGCTATGGCAGTGTCTGGATGGACTGGAATGGCTAGAATTGTACGTTCTCATGTTTTAAGACTTAAAAATCAAGAATTTGTTTTAGCTTCAAAAACTTTAGGTTCTTCTGATATTAGGCTTATACTAAAACATCTTTTTCCTAATATTGTTGGAAACATAGTTGTTGCAATAATGTTCTCACTACCTAGTGCAATATTCTATGAAGCATTCTTAAGTTTTATAGGTTTAGGTCTTCAACCACCTTATGCATCACTTGGTGTTCTTATAAATGAAGGATTCCAAGCATTACAAAACTATCCATATATGATGTTTATTCCATCTACTGTAGTTTGTTTATTAATATTCAGTTTGAACTTACTAGCAGATGGTTTAAGAGATGCTGTTGACCCTAAAATGCGTAATCAATAATAGATAAGGGGGAGAGTTTATTGGAAAAATTACTTGAAGTAAAAAATTTATGTGTTAACTTTGGTACTTACGGTGGGGAGGTAAATGCCGTTAGGGGGGTTACATTTGACTTACATAAAGGAGAAACATTAGCTATAGTTGGAGAATCAGGTTCTGGTAAATCTGTTGCTTGTAAAACTATAATGAGAATACTTTCATCAAATGGTTATATAAAAGATGGTCAAATATTATTTGATGGTAAAGATTTAACTAAAATAAGTGAAAAGGATATGGAAAAAGTTAGGGGTAAGGATATTGCAATGATATTTCAAGATCCTATGACTTCTCTAAATCCTACTATGACTATAGGTAAACAAATAATGGAACCTATTATAAAGCATCAAGGGCTTAGTAGAGAAGATGCTAAAAAAAGAGCAATAGAGCTTATTGAGTTAGTTGGTATATCTGATGCTGAAAAAAGATTTAAACAATATCCTCATCAATTTTCTGGTGGTATGAGACAACGTATTGTAATAGCTATATCTTTAGCTTGTAATCCTAAAATTCTAATTGCTGATGAACCTACTACTGCTCTTGATGTTACAATACAAGCTCAAATATTAGAACTTATAAAAGATTTGCAAGAAAAAACTGGTGTAGCAGTTATATTCATAACTCATGACCTTGGTGTCGTTGCTAATATGGCTGATAGAGTTGCAGTTATGTATGCTGGAAAAATCATAGAATATGGAACTTCTGATGATATATTCTATGACCCTAAACATCCTTATACTTGGGGACTTCTAGGGTCAATGCCTACATTAGATATAGGAGATAATGATTTATATAGTATACCTGGAACACCTCCAGACTTAATGAATCCTCCTAAAGGAGATGCATTTGCACTTCGTAGTGCATATGCAATGAAGCTAGATCATTTAGCTGAGCCTCCTATGTTTAAAGTTAGCGATACTCACTATGCTGCTACATGGCTTTTGCATCCATTAGCTCCAAAAATTGAAAGACCTATAAATGTAGGAAGAAGGAAGGTGAATATAGATGAGTAGAAAAATTTTACTGGAAGTTAAAAATTTAAAACAATACTTCCCTCTAGGTAGAAAAGGTGTTGTAAAAGCAGTAGATGATGTATCTTTTCATATATATGAAGGTGAAACATTTGGATTAGTTGGAGAATCTGGATCTGGTAAATCTACTACTGGAAGAACCATCATTCGTTTATATGATCCAACTGATGGAGAGGTTGTATTTGATGATAAAATAATATCTAATAAAAAACTTCCTAAAGATGATAAAGTTCATGTTAATAAAAATATGCAAATGATATTCCAAGATCCAATGGCATGTTTAAATCCTCGTATGACTGTTATGGATATAATCGCTGAAGGATTAGATATACATGGTCTATGTAAGACTAAAGAGGAAAGAACTCAGAGAGTATATGAATTACTAAGAACTGTTGGGCTTAATGAGCAACATGCTAGCAGATATCCTCATGAATTCTCTGGAGGTCAAAGACAACGTATAGGAATTGCTCGTGCATTAGCTGTTGAACCAAAATTTATAATTGCCGATGAGCCTATTTCAGCTCTTGATGTTTCTATACAAGCTCAAATTGTTAATCTTCTTAGAAAGCTACAAAAAGGAAATGGTCTTACATATTTATTTATAGCACATGACCTTTCAATGGTTAAGTATATAAGTGATAGAATCGGTGTTATGCATAAAGGTAAATTAGTTGGATTAGCATCTTCAGATGATTTATATGAAAATCCACTGCATCCTTATACTAAATCACTTTTATCAGCTATACCTCTTCCTGACCCTGATTATGAAAAAACTAGAAAACGTATAAAGTATGACCCTAGCATTCATGACTATTCTAGTGAAATCCCTGAATGGGTTGAAATAAGACCTGGTCACTTTATATACGGATCTAAATCAGAATTAGCCAATTATGAAAAAGAATTAAGTTCCAAAGAATCAAATGCTTAATGTATATAAATAAAAAGCCATATCTAATTAGTAGATATGGCTTTTTGAATCTATTCAAAATATTTCTTTAAGAATTTTCCTGTATAAGAACCTTCAACTTTAGAAACTTCTTCAGGAGTTCCTGTGGCAACTATCTTACCACCTTTATCTCCACCCTCTGGACCTAAATCAATTATATAATCACAAGTCTTTATTACATCTAAATTATGTTCTATAACTACTATACTATTCCCTGTATCAGCTAATTTTTGAAGAACTTGAATTAACTTATCAACATCAGCCATATGAAGACCTGTAGTTGGTTCATCTAGTATGTATAAAGTCTTTCCTGTTGGTCTTTTACTAAGCTCTGTAGCTAACTTTATTCTTTGTGCTTCTCCTCCTGATAGCTGAGTTGATGGTTGTCCTAACTTAATATATGAAAGTCCAACATCCATTAATGTTTCTAATTTTCTCTTTATATTAGGTATATTTTCAAAGAATTTAAGAGCCTCTTCTACATTCATATCTAATACATCAGCTATAGTCTTATCTTTATATTTAACTTGTAGTGTTTCTCTATTATACCTTTCACCTTTACACACCTCGCAAGGTACATAAACATCAGGTAAGAAGTGCATTTCTATTTTTATTATACCATCACCTTTACAAGCTTCACATCTACCGCCTTTTATATTGAAACTAAATCTACCTTTTTGATATCCTCTAGCTTTTGCTTCATTAGTTGATGCAAATAAATCCCTTATCATATCAAATACACCAGTATACGTCGCCGGATTAGAACGAGGAGTCCTTCCTATTGGACTTTGGTCTATATTGATTATTTTATCTATATTATCTATACCTTTTATTTCTTTATGCTTTCCAGGTCTATCTCTAAGTTTATTTATTTTACTTGCAATCCCTTTATATAATATATCATTTATTAATGTACTTTTTCCTGATCCTGATACCCCAGTTATACAAGTAAATTTACCTAGAGGGAATTTTACGTTTATATTTTTTAAATTATTTTCATTTGCTTTAACTATTTCTATAAAGTTTCCATTGCCTTCTCTTGTAGCTTCTGGTATATGAATTTCTTTTTTACCACTTAAATACTGACCTGTTATAGAACTTGGGTTGTCAAGTATTTCATCTAATGTTCCTTGAGCAACTATTTCCCCACCATGTACTCCTGCACCTGGTCCAATATCAACTATATAATCACATTCTCTCATTGTATCTTCATCATGTTCTACAACTATAAGAGTATTCCCTATATCAGTTAAATGTCTTAATGTTTTTATAAGTCTATCGTTATCTCTTTGATGAAGACCTATACTCGGTTCATCAAGTACATATAAAACCCCAACAAGAGCCGAACCAATTTGAGTGGCAAGCCTTATACGCTGAGCTTCTCCTCCTGATAATGTTCCTGCTTTTCTTGATAAGTTTAAGTAATCTAAACCAACATCTCTTAGGAAAATTGCTCTTCCTCTTATTTCTTTTAATATTTCATGTGCTATAAACTTTTGCTTTTCACTTAAGTTTATATTTTCTATATATTCTACAAGTTCATTAACAGAAAACTCTGTAACATCCATTATATTTTTACCATCTACTAAAACCGATAATACTTCTTTTTTAAGCCTTGCTCCTTTACACTTTGGACATGGAGTTTCAGCCATATATTCTTCAATTTTATCTCTAGAGTATTCTGAGTTTGTCTCTCTATATCTTCTTTCTAGATTTGGTATAACACCTTCAAAATAAGCTTGATATTCTCTTCTACCACCATATTTTGATTCATATATAAATTGAACCATAACATTATTAGTTCCATAAAGTAACTCATGTACAAATTCTTCAGGTAAATCTTTTACTGGAGTTTCTATTGATACACCAAAATGATTTGCTAAACTTTGAACCATCTTGCTATAATATGTATCATCATTTACTCCTACTGAACCCCATGCTGCTATTGCACCTTGTTTTATAGATAAGTCCTTATTTGGTATTACTAAATTAGGATCAACTTCTTTACTTTCTCCAAGCCCATTACAAGCTTCACAAGCTCCAAATGGAGCATTAAATGAAAACATTCTTGGTGATAATTCTTCTATCCCTACTCCATGCTCTGGACATGCAAATTTAGTTGAATAAAGTATTTCTTCTCCATCTATTATTTGAGCTATAACAAGCCCATCAGATAACTTTACTGCAGTTTCTATAGAATCTGTAAGTCTAGATTCTATACCATCTTTTATTACTATTCTATCTACAACAACTTCTATATTGTGTTTTTTATTTTTACTTAAATCTATCTCGTCAGTGACCTCGTAGTTCTCTCCATTTACTCTTATTCTAACGAATCCTTCTTTTTTAATATTTTCAATTAGTTTTTTGTGAGTACCTTTTTGTCCTCTAACTACTGGCGATAATATTTGTAATTTCGTTCTTTCTGGAAACTCCATCATCTTGTCTACTATTTCTTGTATAGTCATTTGACTTATTTTTTCTCCACATACAGCACAATGTACTTCCCCTACTCTAGCAAATAATAGTCTTAAGTAATCATAAATCTCTGTAACAGTACCCACTGTTGAACGTGGATTTTTAGATGTAGTCTTTTGATCTATAGATATAGCAGGAGATAACCCTTCTATATATTCCACATTAGGTTTTTCCATCTGACCTAAAAACTGTCTAGCATATGCGGATAAACTCTCTACATATCTTCTTTGTCCTTCTGCATATATAGTATCAAATGCTAATGATGACTTACCAGAACCTGATAATCCAGTAAATACTATAAATTTATTTCTTGGAAGTTCTAAGTCTACGTTTTTTAGGTTATGCTCTTTTGCACCTTTTATTATGATTTTATCTTCCATTTAACCATTTATCCTTTCCTCTAGTTGTTTTATTTTATCTCTAAGCTCTGCCGCTCTCTCAAACTGTAGATTTTGTGCAGCTTCCATCATTTCAGCTTGCAGTGCAGCTATATTTTCTTTGATTTCTTCTATATTATCTGTCTCTTTGATTCCATAAATAGTTTCTTCATCTGCTACTACAGTAGCTTCTATAGTATCTCTTACTTTTTTCTTAATAGTTGTAGGTGTTATATTATGCTCTTCATTATATAACATTTGTATTTCTCTTCTTCTCTTTGTCTCAGTTATAGCACTTTCCATTGATCTAGTTATCTTATCTGCATACATTATAACCTTACCTTCTGAGTTTCTTGCTGCTCTACCTATTGTCTGTATTAAAGATGTTTCAGAACGTAAAAATCCTTCTTTATCTGCATCAAGTATTGCAACTAAAGAAACCTCTGGTATATCTAGACCTTCTCTAAGTAAGTTTATACCTACTAATACATCAAACTTTCCAAGTCTTAAATCTCTTATTATTTCAACTCTTTCTAAAGTATCTATATCTGAATGTAAATACTTAACTTTAATTCCTATTTCCTTTAGATAATTAGTTAAATCTTCACTCATTTTCTTAGTAAGAGTAGTTATTAAAACTCTCTCATCCTTTTCTATTACCTTGTTTATCTCTACTACTAAATCATCTATTTGATTGTTTATAGGTCTAACTTCAACAATAGGATCAAGTAGCCCCGTTGGTCTTATTATTTGCTCTGCTATAGTTGTTGAGTGCTCTAATTCATAAGCCCCTGGTGTAGCTGTTACAAATAGTATTTGATTAATATTTTCTTCAAATTCATCAAAGTTTAATGGTCTGTTGTCATAAGCAGAAGGTAATCTAAATCCATTATCGATAAGAGATGCTTTTCTTGATTTATCTCCTGCATACATACCCCTAACTTGAGGAACAGTTACATGTGATTCATCTACTATTATTAAATAATCATTTGGGAAGAAGTCCATTAGTGTATATGGTTTTTCCCCAGGCTTTCTTCCAGTTATATGTCTTGAGTAGTTTTCTATCCCTTGACAGAAGCCTATTTCTTTAAGCATTTCTATATCATATTTAGTTCTTTGTTCTATTCTTTGAGCCTCTAATAGTTTATCCTCATCCTTAAATGTTTTTACTCTTTCATCTAGCTCTTTTTCTATTTCAATAATAGCTTTTTCAACTCTTTCCGGTGTTGTTACATAGTGAGATGCTGGAAAAATAACAACATGATTTCTAGTACCTACAATTTTTCCCGTTACATAGTCTATTTCAGTTATTCTATCTATTTCATCACCGAAAAATTCAATTCTTATAGCTCTTTCATCGTTATCAGCTGGAAATATCTCTAATATATCTCCTCTTACTCTAAAGGTACCACGTGTAAAGTTTATATCATTTCTTTCATATTGTATTTCTATTAGTTTCTTTATTATATCATCTCTATCTCTTTCCATTCCTGGTCTTAATGATAGCATAAGCTTTCTATAATCTTCTGGATCCCCTAAGCCGTATATGCAAGACACAGATGATATTATTATTACATCATCTCTTTCTAATATTGCTGCAGTTGCTGAGTGACGTAATTTATCAATTTCATCATTTATACTTGCATCTTTTTCTATATATGTATCACTATGAGCAACATATGCTTCTGGCTGATAGTAATCATAATAGCTTACAAAATATTCAACTGCGTTATCTGGAAAAAATTCCTTAAATTCACTATAAAGCTGAGCTGCTAAAGTTTTATTATGAGCAAGTATCAAAGTTGGCATTTTTACTTCTTGTATTATATTTGCCATTGTAAATGTTTTTCCTGATCCTGTGACTCCTAATAATGTAGAATATTTTTCATTATTGTTTATAGCACTTACTATAGATTTTATAGCTTGTGGTTGATCTCCTGTGGGTTTAAACTCTGATTTCAATTCAAAATCCAAATATCTCACTCCTTCATTCGAACATATTTTCTAATAAATGTAATTATATCATAAAATTCATTTTACTCATATCATCAACTATATATTTGATTCTTTATCTCTATATATATTTTACATATTTTACCCAATATGCATAACTTTGAACCTTATTATATTTCTTTATTAGTAATATGGATTTATATATAAAATTAAAGACCTCTATAAAATAGAGGCCTTTTAAATGGGGGAGATTGAGTAATTTATTATTAAGTTTTACAATATAATTATTTCCAATCTCCTAAATTATATACATTATTTTATAAAAATATAATAATTTTATAATATTGTAATTAATTACTATATTTAAAATAAAAAAAGATTACGTGGCTACGTGCTACTCTCCCAGGCAGTTGCCCACCA